>ENA-OPUE01000130-OPUE01000130.1-human-gut-metagenome-genome-assembly--contig:-NODE-130-length-67942-cov-12.147539_pt1 | contig 67942 bp, 55 predicted proteins | sample MGYA00241466_ERZ501924 | MGnify/ENA primary metagenome ERZ501924 (study PRJEB25962, sample SAMEA2042223) | human gut metagenome | biome: human gut; feature: human-associated habitat; material: faeces...
GATTTCGAACAACTTATCCGTAAAACCCCACCTGTTTACGGACAAACTTAGCATTTTGAGTCAACTTTTTACAGTAATAGGTTCATGGTCGCGAGCAGGACAGCCTCGCACCAAAAAAAGCTAAACAGTCATGCGGACTCGACTAAGTTAGTGAAGCCGAGCAGACGCATTGCCCGCCTACTCCGGCCCGGCATCTGATGACCTGTATCAATCCCCTAACCCCCTTTTCAAGGGGGCACATCAGGGCCTTCGGACTTTCCATCGCCTCATGGCTTTCCCTGCCCGCCGACTCCGGCCCGGCATCTGATGATGCCTTGTTCGGCACTAGAGGGAGGCGCCTGCAAAGCAGGAGGGCCTGGTCCTCACGTGGCTTCTTATTGTTGGGCATGACCACTTCTGTCAGACATAACTGGAGATTGTAGCCGGAGATGATAGTTTCCGTAAGGCATGATCTGAGAGAAAAACCGAACAACCTGAAATTGATACAACAAACGAAAGTATTGATTCGCAATCAGTTAGCAGATAAAGCGAAAGCCAGGTTTCCCACTTTTTCACATAACCTGCATTTGAACATTCACTCTATCTCATTAACATTCAGCGATATTCACCAAAAACCGACATGCGGGTTGTTCGACTCAATCCAATTCTGTGTTACATCATTCCTCGTGACACACCGCATTTTTTTTGTGAGCCCCTCTGCTATTCCTGTTAATCGTTGTCTCACAGAATGTGATTTTATCCGTGAAAACCCGCCTTCTTCCGGACAAGTTGTTGATTTCCAACAACTTATCCGGAAAACCCCACCTGTTTACGGACAAACTTGGCATTTTGAGTCAACTTTTTACAGTAATAGGTTCATGGTGGCGAGCAAGACAGCCTCGCACCGCAAAAAGCTAAACAGCCATGCGGACTCGACTAAGTTAGTGAAGCCGAGCAGACGCATTGCCCGCTTATCTCAATCCCCCCGACCCCCTTTTCAAGGGGGCGATCAGGGCCTTCGGGCTTTCCATCGCCGCACGGCTTTCCCTGCCCGCCAACTCCGGCCCGGCATCTGATGATGCCTTGGTTAGTCAGATGACGCCCTGTTAAATCATCGACAGCGGCAAAGGCCCGCTCTGCTCAGGGTGCTTCGCAATTCGCCGCGGGTCATGACGCTGCCCAGCAGGACGATACAGGACACGCAACCAGTAAATCGCTGAGCAGCAAAGAGTTAGCCATTTTCGGAGTTGGCATTTTCACGACTCTGAAAATGGTTAAACGATTATCACACAGAAACTTACAGGTCACGCAACTTGTGTCGCGGAGACGCTTACACTATACTCTATGATTGCACACTATAAAATTTTACAGTATCTTTGCGTTACAAAGACTCACGAAAGACCACACCCGGACTATAATGTAAACAACAAAAAACACATCAAACATGGAGATGACAAACAAAAGGCTTGAAGCGATTAAGAATTCCGGAATAAGAAAGAAACTAGATGACATTGACCTTAATTTGAATTGGGGAGAATTTGCACACAACTATTTCGACAGGTCCGCATCATGGTTTTACAACAAACTTAACGGCATAGATGGAAACGGAGGCGTAGGCGGATTCACGGAAGAGGAACTTACCGTATTCAAGGGAGGTCTATGCGACCTTGCGGACAGGCTGCGGAAAGCGGCAGAGAATCTGTAAGCCTCCAGACTACTCATAAGACGTCCAACAACTTCCGGCTGATTGTGCGAATGCCATCTGAAATTCTACGCTGCATATCCGGTCGAGGATTGCGCCAACCATTCGCATAATGACTCAGTTGCTGGATACTGATGCCTGTTGCATTGGCCAACGCTTTCCGCGTTATAAACGACTCAGAATACTTGAGTTGCGCCCGAGTAGTCAAATGCCATTCAGGCTCCCACTCCCCTGACAATTCTTCAGGAACGACATCACCATCTTCTTTCATCCATTCAATATGCTGCTTGAGGGCGTCCAACATATCTATCTTGACAACCTCGAATGTCTTGCCCGTAGCAACACAAGCAATATCGATATCCTCAAGGCATGAAGCATAATTATGCCCATCCCAATCAATCTTGATTCTTACCATGCTAGCCATAATGTGATTTTTACGCATTACGACAAAGATATAATATTTTATATCATTTCATTACCAATATGCTACCGGAAACATTAAAAATACGAATTTTCGTACTATCTTTGCAACATCATCACAAAATCACTCAAAATGAAAGGAACAAAGATTAAACAAGAAAACATTGAACTGCTTCTGGACATCAATGTCGGAAGCCTCGCAAGAAAGTATTTCAACAAATCCGGGTCTTGGCTTTATCACAAGCTTGACGGCAAAGACGGAAACGGAAAAGAAACAGATTTTTCACCTGAAGAATTAGAACTCCTCAAGGGTGCATTCTACGACCTTGCTGACAGGCTGCGGAAAGCTGCAGACAAGTTGTAGGAGACATCCCCAAGTATTTCAACTGCAGGAAAAGCAGGCCGTCCCCAGCAGAGGCAAAACTTCATCAGGACTATTGCGTCAATTCATACTCAACAGTAAATTCGCCATCCAGAAACTCAGGATAACTTAAGCCTTCCTCTTTGGCAGCAGCCACATAGAAGTCCATTTGCTTCAACATATCACCTTTCGCTTCCTCTATGGTATCGCCCATGCCAGAGAATATTTCATCCTTGCAATAGACAGAATATGTCCCGTCCACCGCTCTCTCAATAACTGCCGGAATATGTTTCATCTGAATAATCCTGATTAAAATCTGAATAAATACACGCGTCTAACATTAAGCCGTAAAGATAGCAATAATTCAATTGTCAACAACCTTTCAAATAGAATTGTAGCTGACGCAAAAAAGCACTCAGCAGGGTCGGGAAAAGGACTTGGAGCTGCGGACGTAGATGGCCGCCGCGACATCGCCGTGAAACTGCTATACTTAGTAATACTTAAAACGCTTACTAAACAAGGTTACGACGGAGCCACTCACTGAAGATAAGATCGCTGATATGCTTCTTACCGTCGGTTTCGGCTATAACTCCTAATTTCATCAAACTTCTGCAGGCTGCCTGGATGGAGCTTGCCGAACCTAGAGTGTACTTTGACAGGAAAGCGTTGGAAGTAATGTTAGCCCCAGCAGAACCTTCCAATGCAAGTGCCTGAAGCAGACTTTTCTGCTTCTCGGAATAACGCGAAAACTGCTCGTTGTAGGAAAAATGCTGCTGAGCGATGATTGCAGAGTAAATCGCCTGAAAATCATTCTTTCCTATTGTCTTTCCAGGCTCAGCCATCGCAAACGCTTCATTCATAAGCAGTTGAACATACCACGTAATTCCATTGAAATAATCATAACAAAGGTTAATCAACGCATCATCAATTTTCTTTCCTCTTCCGTATTTCCTAAACATCATTTGAGCAAAATCTCTATAAACGTCTCTGTCAATGACATCTATCGTCATCTGTACTGCGCTGTTATAGAATGGTTTCGCCGGAGAGGTAAACATATTTGTCATTGAATGCGTAATACTGCCAGTAAAGATAAAAATAATATTCCGGCATTTCTGCACCACCGTCCTCAGGTACGCCTCCATATTCGCCTCCTTGAAATCGCGGATCTTCTGAAACTCGTCAATTGCAATCACGCAAGGTCTCTTGCCTGAATCAAGAATCCGCATCAGTTCCTCAAGTGTCTTATCCGGATATGAAATATCCCCAACAATCGGTGAAAACGAAAGACTGTCAGTCAATTGACTGTACTCAATCTGTGGGCGCAACGACTTCAACCCCTGAAGAAGCTTGTCCTTTATTCCGAAATATTCACTTTTGCTGAAAATCTCATTTGCAAAGATCGCCACCATTTCCTTCAAATTATTCGCAGCATAGATATCAATCAGAAAAGTATTGAAAACGTCGCTGATTTCTTTCTGCGCGAAACAATGTCGGATCAAACCAGTCTTGCCGAGCCTACGTCGTGCAAACAACGCCACATTCCTTCCATTGAGTATGTGCTTGCAAAGCTGAGCTGTCTCTTCCGTTCTATCACAGAAATACTCTTCTCTGACATACGGAGTTATGACAAACGGATTTCTGAAAAAGTTTTCCATTATTATGCAATTTTACATTACGTCTTTTTACATTATGCAAAATTACATAATTTTTGAACAAATGCAAGAATGCCCAATAAAATTAAAACAGACAATGCCCGCAACTCTTCCACTATGCTAATTTTATGGCGGTCAATTCTTTCGCAAAATGATTGCAACTTCGCGGTCCGGCAAGGAAACCTTATTCTGCACTACGTCACTTTACGGAGAGAACCGTGACATTGACCAGAGATTACAGTAAGGTTATGGCGTTGATGTTGCGGCCGCACTCTGAGCCTTCACGGCGGACAGAGAAGAAATCGGTGTCATTATAGGTACAGATGCCGCAGACCTTTACAAACCTAAAAATGTGCAAGGACATCTGACTGCTATTGCTGTAAGCGGTCCATACGGAGCAACAAAAGAGCAGGTGTCGGGTCGTTATGCCCAGACTCTTACAGAGCTGGTTTTCTGACTATCGCGTTCGACCCTTCTTATTACGGCGAGAGCGGCGGCACACCCCGTTATCTCACATCGCCTGAAATCAGCACGGAGGATTTCAGTGCGGCAGTCGATTATCTGACCTCCCGTGAAGATGTCGATTTGGAGCGCATTGGCATACTAGGCATCTGTGGTTGGGGGAATTCTTTTCCTTTTTTTCAAAGTTACAAAATTTATATCACATTATCAATCAACTCGTTAGGAAAATCAAAAAACTTTTTGGGCATTTCACGACAGTTCTTAATTTACTATCTACATCTTTTCATAATCTTTTTCCATCTTACTTAAAACTTTCATAGTCTGTTCTGGACGATACTCCATACGGATGCGCCAGAACAATTCTTCAAGGCTGCAAAGCTCATAATCATCGGACAAACGCCTTGTACACAAATCGGCTCCCTCAATTTTTGAAGCTTTTTTTACCCCCTCAACGTCCGGAAAATTCTCAGCCAGAAGATCGTAACTTTCCTCGATGTCAGCGAACCTGCTCCAGCAATGGAGACAAACAGCAGTGAACTTGCGTCCGTCCTCTTGAATGGTTTTGGCGATATAGGCAGGTGAGCCCTCATCCTTGTGATTCATATCTCCCGTATTCCATATGCTATAAGTGGTCATAAGAACAGGAATATCTATCCCCTTCTTGTTGGTAAGCCATATCATTCCCTGGCTGCTGTCTGCGTAAGGACTGTATGCTATGGCAATGATTCCGAGAAGTTCGTCGTTCGCGTCAATCAAAGCCTGATAGCCTTCTATAGCCTCTGGTGTAAACACATCGCTGTTACGAGTAACTGTTCCTAAAAGGACAACTCCAGAACGCTGCATCTGCTTCTTATGAATCCGGCCGAGTTCTGCAAGAATGGCCGGGCGGTCCTTTTCTTTACCCAACAAGTCGATAAAATAATAGCTTCCACGTTCAAAGATACTGCTTACAGGCTGCTTCTTGTCAAGAAGATTCTTCTGATGGGCGGGACTTATCATAGAGAGATTCCCGACAGCCATACCGAATGACATCTTGGTTTTCTTAATATATGAATCGCTATAATAGTCTTGCTCAAAGGAATTCATCATCCACTGGCAGTTGTCACCGTCTGACAGATAGTATGAAACATACTTCTTGTCACTGTCAAAATCGATTGTACGAGGATCCATGGGAGTATACTTCAAGTCATCCTGGAAATCTGGATAACGAAGAGACGTGAGAGAGGTATTGTAAGCCCAGTCGTATGGTATCCAAGAACATCCATAACTTGAAATAACCTCGTCCAATTCACCCTCGTCACTACCATGGTCAGCTCCATAGCAAGGGGCATTAGGCACCAGCCAATCAAGAACCTCATGGAAAAGTTCCCAGTTGGTACCTCCTTCCGGTGTTCTCGGCTTGCGGTTTACATTCAGAAAGAACAGTTCGTTGGCTATAGCCATACCCTTCAACTCAGCGCAATATACATGGTTGAATACCAGCGCATTGTTTTTGCAATGTAATTTAAACTCATTCCATGAATCTATGGTAGTCTTCTCCCTGGCATCACAAAGCATTTCATATCCCGCTTCATCAAAAAAATCCTTTTCTGCAATATCCACAATTACGGCATCATAAACATGGGCAGCAACAGTAGCATATGAAGCACTTTCCAGATTAGTATTCAGATCGACAAGGACATATCCCTTGATGACATGGCGAAGATTCCCGGGTTCATTAGCCTTGAGTGCGACTATTTCTTTTGGTGTCAGTTTTCCGAGGCACTTGGTTCCCATTTTCTTCAAAGCTTCCTCACTATTCCTATAGCCAGGGTAAAAGTCACGGTAACTCATCCAGACTCCAATACTGTTGGTACCTTCCCCTAGTGCCTTCGCGGACAATCCTATGATGGACTCAGCTAAAAGATTAGTCTTCAATCCCGCTTCCGGATTTAACGGGACAACTTCATAAGGCTCATCATAAATTCCTTCACCGGTCATGTACCAATATGACTCCGGCACACAATCCATATAAGGGTGTGTGAATCCATCCTTTTCAAAAGACGTAGCACTTGAACATAAACTTAACAAAGTCACTATAATAGATAACATGCAAATAGGTCTTATCATTACAGATTTAATTTACTTGGTTGATACATTCTTAATTCTGCCCATCAAAGCGAAGAGATAGAGCCATACTATGGCTATCACCAGAATCGCAGACCACTGGTTACCTGTAGTCTGGGTAATGAGCCCCATGATTGGAGGAAGCACACCGCCTCCGGCTACACCCATTACAAGAAGGGCTGAAACGTCATTAACACGGTCAGGTCTGCGCTTCAGAGCCATTGAGAAAATAATGGCGAAAAGATTGGAGTATCCAAGTCCAAAAACGGAGACAAAAATCATCGAGCTCCAATAGCCGCGGAATACAATAAGACCGGCAAGGCCGACAAGCGCAACTATCACACTGATATTAAAAAACTTGCTTTCCGACACCTTCATCAGCAGAATTCCACCGATAAGAGCGCCTACAGTACGGGTAAAGAAATATACGCTGTTGCCTAAAGCAGCTTCGTTCAAATCAAGTCCGCATGTGTCCTGGAGATATTTAGGAAAACATGTATTGACTCCTACATCCGCACCAACAAGTACAAGGATTCCTATGAAGAATGCAAGTATATATTTGTCAGAGAACAGACGTAACGATGTTGCGAAAGTCGTTGTATCCGAATTCTCGATCTTCTCTTCCTCAACCTTAGTCAGCATCAACCAGATGAAACCAAGCAGTGTAATCAATGCGTATACAGGGAAAATTACCTTCCAGTCGCCGAAAGTCGCGCTTGCAAACCAGCTCACAAATATAGGCCCAGTAAGCGAGCAGACAGCCTTTACCAACTGGCCTATTGTAAGTGTTCCTGTCAGTTTGTCACCTGGAACCACATCAGAAACCAGAGGATTCATCGCCACCTGAAGAATCGTGTTGCCGATACCCAGAAGCGAGAATGCTATAAGAGTCGTAATGTAGTCATACTTTATGAATACCAAAAGGAAGGCAAGAATCTGCACGAGAAAACTGAGCAGGACGGTTTTCTTTCTTCCTATGCGGTTCATCAGCAATCCGGTAGGTATCGAAGCTATCAGAAACCATATAAAACATGATGACGCCAGAAGGCTGACAACAGAAGCACTAAGATTGGTAAAATCCGCACTCACATAATTGATGGTCATTCCTATGATGTCAACAAATCCCATAACGAAGAAGCCGAACATAACTGGCAGGATGACCATTATGGATGTTTTCTTGTTTTCCATATCATTAATCTACTTTTAATGTTGAAGCTACAGAAATGGCAGCGTAGTCACCGATTGACTCGCCAAGAGCGGCAGGAACCACTCTGCAGACCTTTGAAGCGAGAGGCAGGGCCTCAAAATCTATCACAGCCTGCATGAGAGGTTTCATCATCTCCTCGTTGCGAGCATAAATGCTCCCGATTACGATAACCTCAGGATTGATGATGTCTATCAGTATTGAAAGGCCGCGGCCCAGATATTTCGCAGAGATTTCATATATGCTTCTTGCAAGGGCATCCCCTTCATTCATGGCTTCTGCAACAATCTTTGCTGTTATCTTGTCGGGATTACCTTCCGGACACCAGTTCACCTTCTGTCCCATCTGCATTGCCTCCTTGACCTTGTTCCTTGCCAGCTGCGCGATACCACCTCCGCTGCAGAAACCTTCGAAAGAGCCTTCCTTGCCGTAGCCTACAGGGCCGAAATCGGAAAGTCGAATATGGCCCAGCTCTCCTGCATTGTCATTGGTGCCGGTATACAGTTTTCCGTCAAGCACCAAGCCTGCGCCGAGGCCTGTTCCGAAAGTCAGAAACGCCATATTGTTCGTTCCCTTTCCTGCTCCATAACACCATTCGGCCAGAGCGCATGCGTTGGCATCATTCTGAAGGGCACACGGAACTCCGAATTCCTTAGTTATGATATCGCAGATCGGGATATTATTCCAGCCCGGCAGATTCGGAGGCGACATCACCACACCTATATGGCTGTCCAGAGGTCCGCCGCAACTGATTCCCATGGCTGCTATATCACCTGCCTTCAATCCATTGCGTTCCAATACAGTATATATGGATTTAAGCAAATTATCTATTGTTTCCTGGCAAGAAGTAGTTGCGAACTGCAGTCTATCCATAATATTGATATCGGCAGCCGTTTCCATACCCAAGGTTATGGCGCACTTTGTTCCTCCCACATCTATGCCTATCAGTCTCTTATCTTTCTTCATAATTATGAATTCATTTCAATTGCTGTGGAATAATTAAAACGCTGGCTACCGTTGACAATAGTCTTTGTTCGGGCTCCGGCCCTTATGACCCACCTGCGTCCTGCAGGAAGATTGCCTCTGGACTTGATTTCATACTCCTGGCCAAGGTATTGCTCGGCGTCATTCCCGTTGAAAAACTTACGGCGGGAATACATATTGATGTAGTTACCGTCACCAACTGTTTCACCGGTTGAGATATATAGATTGATATAATCAACAGGATCCTGATAGTCAGGATTGTTCGTACCTCTTGTAACGCGGACGACAGCAGTAATTACACCCTCTTCATCAAGAACTGGTTCCCCTACCCATTCCACTCTAAGGAAAGGCTCAACTTGGAAATCAACAGTGACAGTACCCTTTATATCCTTGATGACCTCATCGTTACGGATATAATTTCCTTCAGCGTCGAACTGCTGGAAAGGGACGAATGCTCCATAAGGGAGAAGTCCATAATTTCCTTTAAAAATTTTGGTATTCTTGTAAGTTCCATCAGGTTTGGCTGTAATATAATATGGCGTAGGATTTTTATCCCAGCTATATTCCATAAGCCTGATTTGAGTGCTTGTGCCGCACTGCAGGAGTTCTCCGGTAGCACTGTCGTATATTTTGCCTTGGATAGTCTCTTCCGGAGCATCAAAATTATCTATCGGCGAGCAGGCTGAGAACAACAGGACGGCAATGAAGCCTAATATGTTTATTGTCTTTTTCATAATTCTATTATTAATATCCCTGATTTTGACAAAGGTTAGGATTACGGTTCAGTTCTGCAGTTTCCAGAGGAGAATAGTATCTTCTGGTATCGTATGTGAACGTCTTCTGATACATATCCTGCCTACGGTCATAGAACCATTTGCCTCCCTCGGCGGAATTTGTAGTAGGAACATAGAACGGCATCAATGTATGATAAACAGTGGCATTCTGCTCTATATGAAGTATTCTCCATCTGCGAAGATCCCAATAAACCTTACTCTCAAATGCCAATTCCTTCCTTCTTTCACGACGGATTACATCAATATTAAGATCTGCACTGCCGACAAGAAGGTCTGCGCCTCCCCTCTCGCGTATCATATTGATCTGTATAGCCGCATCATCAATTAGAGAGGCCCCTTCTGAATCCCCTTCAAGGAACAATTCGTATGCCGCCTCTGCACGGTTCAGCATTACCTCTGCATAACGCAAGTCTATCCACTGCTGCTTGCATTTCATCTCGTATGCACTTGAAGCTGGAAAATCAGGATCAAGGAACTTGCGGATTGAGAAACCAGTATGGGCGCCTTCCGCATTTTCACTGAATGGTCCTGCAAGACCGCATCTGGTCATTTTTGTACCATCCGAGAATTCATATGGCTTAGACTGTGAGCCTTCGTCTGTAGAAGCATCAACAATCATTCCATCACCATCCTTATGTGAGGTGGACTTATAGTTTGTACCTGATTCCGGGTTTTCGAGAAGTTGGGTGATACCATGTTCCCAAGGTCCAACATAAATTCCTCTACGGATGTCAATAGGAGTGCCGCTCCACACTTCTCCCGGAGTCAGCACGGTAGCCCTTAAACGAGGCTCCGCATTCACCCATGGATCTGTCCTTTCATCATAAAGGATATAATTACTGTTCTCATCAAAACATTTAAAGTGGCCGTTTTCGTCTTTCGGAATTCCGTCGAACATCTCAACAAGTTCCAGAGTAGGAGTACCGGAAGAACCGATTCCATCAACTACATACATTCTGTTGAGCATGAACTTGTCCCAACTGTGTCCCATATCCGGAACAGAATATTCCTTCGATAGAAGAATTTCAGGATTGTCAGTATCTAAGAAGAGTCTTACAAAATTCTCTACCATAGCATCCTTGTTACCGGCAGCCCAATGTTTCTTGTATAATGAAGCATGGCCTTCGACAAGTTTTGCCGCATCATACGCATGCCTGAAGAAATCTTTTGCTTTCTCAGATGGTATACCGCAGACCTGCTTCTTTGTTTGCGGATCAAAATGGTTGATATCATTGTACTTGGCTACAGATCCGGCAAAAAGCATGGCGGTACTCTTGAGAGCGATGGCTGTATAGCGGCTTGCACGCCCCCTGCACGGAGCATTCTCGGCCATCATTTCGTATGCCATATCAAGGTCCTCACCAATCATAGTCCATGTCTCTTCCTCAGAATTACGGTAAACGTAAGTACCCTCGAAACCGCAGTCCGGATAATCCACGACTCCTGTCAGATATGGAACACCGCCATAACGCTTGGCAAGAGCAAAATATTCGTAAGCTCGAAGGAAGTAAGCTTCACCGTAAAGATGTTTTACTGAAGCTGCATCAAAGTTATCTTCATATTTAGAAAAATTCTGGATGAAGTAGTTGATTCTGCGGATATTCTTATATGCGGCCTCCCACACTACATTTCCCGGTTCATATTCGCAATTATGAATATCACGGCTGACAATCTCTCCTGTAAGCCCTCCTGAAGGACGATATTGCCACCCATGTTCATTATTGAAACCATAATAAATAGTATAATTGAAGTCCTCCATTCTGAGATCTCTATATATGGCAGCAAAATATGCTGTCACTCCCGCCTGAGAATTGAACGCAGTCTCATCACCCACCATATTCTGCGGAAGGATATCGAATCTCGCGCAGGAATTGAGTGAAGTGCCCAAAATCAGGACAATCAAACATTTGATTATATGTTTTTTCATACCTTATCTGAATTTAAGTTGGATTCCCAGATTATAAGTTGTATTGATTGGATATATATAGCCGTTGTTTTGAGAGGTATGTTCAGGATCAACATGCTTGATACCACTGAAAGTCAGCGGATTATATATATTAGCAAATATTCTCAAACTTTCAATATGAGCCTTCTGCGTCCATTTTGAAGGCAAAGTATAACCAAGATCAACGCTTTTCAGACGGAGATATGCGGCATTCAGGATACGATGTTCAGAATTAACATCAGCCTGACGACCGGCATATGCGTATGTACCTGAAATCCATTTTGTAGTCGGGTCGTACGGATTCGCATCAGGGTCAACCGGATGCCAACGGTCATAGAAATAAGCCGGAGAGTTACCACCTCCCCACAATGAGGTTCCAAGTATCTCCGTATAGGCGACCCAATGACGGGCGGCTCCCTGCCAGAGCATATTGAAATCTATGCCTTTCCAATACAATTCTATGGTCAGACCATAATAAATCTGGGGATCCGCACTATATCCGATGATATGCCTATCAGCATATGTGATGTAACCATCTTCATTCCAATCGACATATTTATAGTCTCCCGGAAGCTGGGAATAACTCGTGCTGAGTGGATCATTATATATTTCATTCCAGTTCTGGTACTGACCGTTTTCGGCAAGGCCAAACCAAATTCCCTGATTTCTGTAGCTGTCATTGTTATACCAATTCTCATATGAATTACCCGCTTTCGCACGATCCCTATACAAGTTCTTTGTAAATGCATAAGAGAGGTTACCAGTAACCGAATACCTGAATTCACCGAAGTTGTTGTGATGAGAAACAGACATGTCCCAACCTGTAGTCTGCTCACCATTAAGATTTTCCTGAGGGAGAGTCGTTCCTGTAGTATTAGGAAGAGTCTGCGAGCGGGTTCCAAAAATACCTTTCCTCAAACGTGTAAAGGCATCAAAGGTTACTCCCAAGAGTCCGTTCCACGCCTCAGCATCAATACCGAAATTTGTAGTATAGCAATTCTCCCATGTAATATTTTCGTTGGCAAGCCCCTTGTCTGTCAATCCAGCAATGAAAACGCCGTTGAAAACATATCCGCTTGAAGGATAGGTATATCCTGTAAGGTACTGAAAATCAAGAGCATTATCACGTCCCATCTTTCCGTATGACGCACGTATTTTCAGGTTTGTGATACTTGAAAGGATGGCATTGTTCTTCCAGAAATCCTCCTCCGAGATACGGTATCCAATCGATCCGCCAAAGAAGAATCCTCCACGCTGTCTTGGTGAGAACTTCGATGATTGGTCATAACGTCCGTTGACTTCAACGAGATACTTTCCGCCATAATCATAATTGGCACGTCCGATAAAGCCGGCACTGATATATTCATACAAGCCGCTAACGCTCATGTTGGCCTCCTGATCCAGTGCATTTCCTGCAAAGAGCTGGTCCAGGTTAAGGGAAAGGTCTCTCTGAGCATAGAAATTGTCTCCCTTCTGATGCTCCTCTTCATAAAGGAACATTGCGCTGACACTATGTTTGCCGAATGTGTTCTGATAGTTCAGTGCTGCATTAAAGAGTACATCTTGATGTGTAGCATAAGAGCGTCTTACCCTTGAAGGGCTGTTCAGAGTATTCGGCCTATATTCACCGGTCGCATCATTGTACACATACAGATTATATGCTTTACGATTAGTCTTGTAATCATTAATCGTAGTGTCATAACTCAGTGAAACCTTAGCTGAAAGTCCCGGAACATAACTAGGCTTATACTCCATAGAGAACATAGACTGCAGCATCTTGTATGTGGACTTGTTATACCCGACAACATTACTTTTTGACATTGCGATCGGATTATATCCGTCAAGAGTGGTCTTGAAGAAATAAGGCTCGGTATCATTGGCATAGATAGGGTCCGTAGGTCTCTGTCTCCACAAAGAACGGATAATACCTCCGGAGCTTTCATAAGGTTCATTCTTGGTATCCATATTCGCCCACAGGTTCAATGAAACTGTTAAATCATCAAGAACACGGGAAGACACATTCGAACGAAAAGAGTACTGGGTATAGTCCAACCCGCCATCTCTATAGAATCCGTTTTGGTCGGATAAACTGAGGCTCATATAATAGTTAGTACGGTCTGTTCCTCCTGTAGCACTCAAAGTATGCTGATGGCTTGGAGTAAGATTCCTAACCACATTACCATACCAGTCTGTTGAAATCTTCTCCCCATTGGCATAGGCTGCCATATCTTCATCTGAATAGACTTTGGCAGGACGTTCATAATTACTCCAGCCCTGTTCATTGTAAAGAGTCATGTACTGAGTAGCATCCAAAGGGCGAGGGAGACCGGTCAGGGTGCTGATATTCAGATTATATTCATAATCCAGAGACATCCTGTCCTTCTTTCCCTGCTTGGTAGTGATGATAATCACACCGTCAGCAGCCTTCACACCGTAAACTGCAGCGGAAGCATCCTTGATCACTGACATGCTTTCAATATCATTGGCATTGAGACGACCGATGGTCTGACGGGGCACACCATCAATTATCACAAGTGGGGAACCGAAGTTACGGATGCTGATCGATGAGTTAAAAGTACCCGGCTCAGAAGTTGTCTGAACGACACGCAGACCAGCAACTTTACCGGTCAGCATGTTCTGAGCATTGCTGTTTTTGGTAGCTGCGATTTCACCTCCGGCCACACTTGCCACGGAACCGGTCAACGTAGTCTTTTTCTGCACACCATAACCAACCACAACCGCATCCTCAAGCATTGTGGTATCTTCCTTCAGTACAAGATTCAATGTCCCCGCTTTTTCCACCTTGACATTCTCAGTAGCAAAGCCCAAACAAGAGAACTCAAGCGTTGCACCTGGCTTGACTGAAATGCGATACTTACCTTCAAGGTCCGTAATATCCGCATTATTGGTACCAGACTCAATCACCGCAACACCTGACAATGGTGTTCCCGACTGGTCCGACACTATGCCAGAGACAGACAGGTTCTGAGCATCAAGCCTAACCGCCGCCAGAATCAGGACAGCTATGAGTAATAGCACCTTAAAACTGAATTTAGTTAAAAATCGCATAATATTTTAAGTTGTTAGTGTTATATTCCTAAAACCTTTTTTGTCTGCTCAGGACGATATTTCATCCTAATTCGCCATACCAACTCTTCCAGACTGACCACCTTAGTTTTTTCGCCAAGACGGTTGATACATGCCTTAGCTGCACCTGAACCGTATACGGTAGAACTCCAAGGAAGGTTATCTTCTCCTATTATATTTTCCGACAAAGGGTCCATACTTGTGCCGGTATCATTGAATTTGCTCCAGCAATGTAGGCAGATCAGACAGAACTGTCTCTTACGCTGATTTATCTTTTTAGCTATATATGCCGGCGTACCCTCGTATGCATGATTGGAGCTACCACAATTCCAGATTGAATATGTTGTGCGGATTACAGGTATATCAATGCCTTTTCGGTTTGTTATCCATATTATATCATCCGTATCATCCGCATAAGGGCTGTATGATATTGTAAAAATCGCTTCAAGCTGATCATTTGCGTCAACCAGAGCCTCATAACCTTCAATGGACTTTTTTGTATCCGTGCCTCCGGCACTTACAGTTGCAAGAATACGGGTATTGCTTGTCCTCATCTGTATCGCAGTTTCCTGAGCCATCTGCCAGAGCACTTCCGTACGATTCTTCTTGTCTCCGAAAATATCAAGGAAATGGTAGCCCTGCCTCTCAAAAACGGTATTGTTGCGTCCTTTTTCGTCAAGCAGCTGTTTCAAATACCCTGGATCAATCTGAGATATCTGCCCTATGGAAATTCCGAATGCTGTTTTTGTTGATGCCGCATCTTCATGTTTCCACCAAGTAGGGCTGAAATCGCCCAATACCCACTGGACATTATCACCGTCAGACAGATAGAAATTGACGAAATTATAATTATCATTAGTGGAAAAATCTATAACTTGAGGATTGAATGGTCTTTGGGTAAGACCAAGTTGGCGCTCAGGATAGCACAGAGAAGTTATGCCGGTATTATAGCCCCAATCGTATGGAATCCATGTATTGCCATATTGTGATATCACATAGTCCGTCTTGTACTCATCCCAATTAGATGCTCCGTAAACAGGAGAATAAGGCTCCATCCATTCATTCACCTTCTTAAGGAGGTCGATGTTCGTGCCACGGCTTTCATCCCTCTCTTTCAGGACGTTAATGCAGAAAAGATTATGCGCTATAGCGTATGAACGAAGTTCACCCATCCATACCGGCATCATCACCAGGGCCTTATTGTTACATTTATCTTTAAACTCTTCCCATGAATCTTCCGTTGTCTTTCTGCTGGCATCATAAACCATCCTGAAACCGGCCTGGTCGAAGATTTCCTTGTCTTTCACATCCACAATAATCGCATTATATACATGCGAAGCAACTGTGGCAACGGTCGAACTCTCGCTATTATTGGCGATATCAGTCAGAACATAGCCGTCAATCAATCTCCTTAAAGAGCCCTTTTTGTCTATATCCATAAGGGCAAGTTCCTGAGGGGGCACATTGCCCAGACATTCCACACCCTGTTCCTGAAGCCACTGATGCGCAAGCTTATTGGAAGTCTTCAAATTTGAAGCCCATGCAAACAGAGCAATATCATTGCTCCCATTACCGAGAGCGCGGTCAGCCAGACCTGCAAGAGATTGGAAAAGCAGATGATTACGCAGTCCGGAGCCAGAGGAAGACTCCACGTTTGCATCATTCTGGCTTGAAGACTGGATACAGCCCGTAACATTCCAATAATACTTCGGCATATTGGCGGTATACTCCGTCATATAGCCGTTTTCACGAACGTCTACAGACGGCCATACACGTCCCGTAGGATTGTCTTCTGGGACCAACTCGTCAGCCGACTTTTCAGCCAGATTGCAGCCGACTGAAAAGGGCAGTACAAGCAGGAAAGATAAAATGAGTATTTTCATAGCTGCAATATTCCATTAAAAATTTAACAATTCTATAATTTTCAATCACTTACGTATCTAATAGCCCATTTCCAGGTAGCTTAACAGCACCTCGCGTGCGGCATAGAACAAAGTTGAAAAAAGTGTTAAAATCGGGTGAAAATATTGCTTGAAAAATTTGAATAAGCGCTTGGTTTTCAGCAGCTTAGAAGTAACGACGAGTTCAGTTACTTTGATGAAACCCAAGCCACTTACCCAGCTCAGAGAGTTGATAGCGTCTGCTCTCAAAAGCCAGACAAATTTAAGCAAATCTTTTAAAACCTTCTTCATCGAAACAATGGAACTTATACTCACACATACCGGACGATTCAACTTCACCCAGATGGCGAGGTGTGGCCGCTCATGCGAGAGCAGGTTCCGCCAGAACTTCAAGAAGTCTTTCGACTGGCTTTCATTCAACCGATCGTTCCTGGAATCGACAAAAGGACATCGCATTGCAATCGCCATCGATCCGTGTTACATCGCCAAGTCTGGCAAGAAGACTCCAGGCGTTGACTGGTTCTGGTCTGGCTGCGCAGCTGCCATGAAGAAGGGTCTTGAGATACTCGGCATGTCCATTGTCGATGCTGATGCCAAGGGCTCCGTATTCCTCAAAGCCAAGCAGTTCACCGGTCTAACACACTGTCAGGCGAGAAACAAGGAGGCGCTATCGTTTGCATTCAACGCCTCGCTAACTTCTGTCAACCTTGCCAAGGCCTTTGCGCGCCTGCAAGGGATGAATCTCTCAGGCGGTTCAACCAAAACCCTGTTGCACAACGCTGCAATGGTGGATCGATTTATTGCAATGTCCGGGAAATCCCCGAACATGCGATTAAATAACACTGATTTCAAAGATCTTTTATTCTACGGCGTTCGCGCCGTGGCATAATTTTTATAAAATTAACGAACTATTGTAACTGGAAATTTAAAGGATTTCAACCAACGAAACTGGTCTATCCTCTGTAGATAATCCCCACTCCTTATTCGGTTTGGATGCCATGATGAACTCAATTTCAGCACCTCCATTGATTTGATCTGAAGTTATATAGGATTTAGTATAAGGTTTTCCGTTGAGCATTACACCCTTCACATATATATTATCCTGTGAATATTCCGGTGCGGAAATCTTGAGAGTTCTGCCGCCAGGAAGCACTATCTCAGCTTTCTTTACGGAAGGAGTACCGATCACAAATACTCCGGATCCCGGATTCACCGGATAGAATCCCAAAGCACTGAAGATATACCATGAAGACATCTGTCCACAGTCATCATTGCCGCAGAGTCCGTCCGGTGCGGATGAATACATCTCTCTCTTGATTCGTGCAATCATTTCCTGAGTCTTCCATGGCTTGCCTATGAAATTGTAGAGATATGCGGTATTGTGGCTTGGCTCATTTCCATGTGCATACTGGCCGATAAGGCCTGTAATGTCCGGGACATCATTGAACTCTTCAGAAAGCTCGGTTGTGAAGCATTCGTCAAGCTTGGCATCAAACGCCTCGTCCCCGCCATTCATGGCGATATAGTTTGTTAAATCGTGAGGAACATAGAAGGTATACTGCCAGGCGCTGCCTTCTGTAAAATCATCGTGCCCGAGTCGCGATGTCTTAACAGGGTTGAAAGGCTCACGCCAGCTTCCGTCCTCCATACGGCCGCGGACAAAGCCGACTTCAGAATCATAGACATTGCGATAGTTAAGCGAGCGCTTGTAATAATACTCTGCCGCCTCATGCTTTCCAAGCTTCTTTGCTGCCTCCGCTATGCACCAGTCGTCATATGCATACTCCAGTACCTTGGAGACTGAATTATTCTCCTTTTCAGAAGGGATATAACCCATGTCCTTATAATAACCTACTCCACGCGCAGGATCCTCCGCTATTGAACACATCGCTTCAAATGCAAGTTCATAATCAAAGCCTTCAAGCTCCTGCAGAATGGCGTCGGCGATGATAGAAACGGCATGGTAGCCGATCATGCAGTAGGTTTCACATGTGCCGTATTCATTTATAGGCAGGGATCCGATCTGACAGTAACGCTCCAGCATGGAATTTATAAAATCGACGTTACGCTCAGGTTCTATGATATTATATAGAGGATGAACAGCCCTGTAAGTATCCCACAATGAGTAGTTTGTATACAGGTCGCCATATTTGCTTTCATGTACTTCGCCGTCCCAGCCGCGATATTTTCCGTCCACGTCAGTTATCAGGTTCGGAACAATAAGGCTGTGGTATAAGGCTGTATAGAATATTGTCTTTTCGTCTTCGTTCGCAAATTCTGCATTGATTTTTGAAAGTGCGTCAGCCCATTTAGCTTCGGCACTCCTGAGAGTTTTCTCAAAATTCCAATGGGGGATTTCCGCGCGGAGATTGACTTTGGCGCCTTCCACACTGACTGTTGAAACGCCCATTCTGACAAGCACGTCGTTGCCAGGTTCAAAACGGACATAAAGTTTTGATTCTCCCTTGCGGTCTGAATCGATTATAGGTTCTGAAAATTCAGCATAGAAATAGTATACATGGTCACGGATGAAGCCTCTTGAACGGCGGTAACCGGAAACAGCATTATCTCCGATGCATTCGATATTAGACTTATATGTCTCGGAATCATTGCCGTGGGTCATGTCAAATATAATACCGGACTGTTCTCCTTTCGGAAATTCAAAACGATAGAACGGGCAGCGTTCAGTAACGGTCACCTCAGCACGTATATTATAATCATTGAGCGTGACTGCATAATATCCTGCACGGGCTTCTTCACTTTCATGTGAAAAGCGTGAGCGGTATCCTGAATCAGGGTCTTCCGGAGTTCCTACTTCAAAGATTGGTTTTCCGGTAACAGGCATCAGAAGAAGGTCGCACATATCAGTTGCGCCGGTTCCGCTCATGTGCGTTTGGGAAAAGCCTTCTATTGATGAATCATCGTAATGATAACCGGAACAATGTGTCCAGTCCTTGGTACCTGTATCAGGGCTTGCTGAAACCATCCCGAAAGGAAGAATAGCTCCAGGAAAGGTATGTCCAGTAAAATCGGTTCCAATCATCGGACACACATTCTTATTTGAGACAGCGGAACATGCAGTCATAAAGGCCAGCGCTCCCACTGCGACAATGCTTATAATTCTTATTTGTTTCATCAATATTTTTTGTTTAATGATGGGACCGGAAAATCCAGCCCCATCGTTATAATTAACATCTTATTAATTCAACATACCATCGGTTAATGTGCCTTCAACAATAGTTGCATTAGGTCCAACGAGCTTAGCCGAATATTTGCCGGTGATATCAGGAATGTTCTGATTATCCTCAACTGTGCTTGTGAATTCCCAACCAGCTACAAGGCCTTTTGAATCCTTTGTAACCTTTTCGCCAGCAGCAAGATCCTGAATTTCATCAGGAGTAAGAGCTCTGTTCCAGATATGGAAATTACGGATAGAGCCTGAATACCAGCCACTGGTAGGGGCAGCAGCATTTACACTTCCTTCCTGACGTGCAAAAGCCCACATGTGAGTAATACCTGCGTTTGCATCAGAATAAGTCTGATTCGCATCCAGATTCATACCGAAGTTACGCTCACCATTGACATAACCATTCATATTGTCCATGCCCTCTGGACGATTTACGCCCTGATCATAGAATGTCACTGCGATGTGAGTCCACTTGCCACCATAACGAGCTGTGAAGTCTCTTGAAGAGTCATTGTCAAAACGGTATTCCTCCTCTCTCCAGCCTGCGCCAGGACCGCCATCAATAGCAGGGCACACAACCCAACGGAACTTACCGCTCTCATAGGCATTACAGCCCCAGCCGCCACCATTGTCAGTTGTAACACCAGTGAAGACAACAGCGTTCCATGTCTCAGATACAGGGATATAAACCTCCATATCAACAGTGTATTGATAAGTGTGGTCATCATTTGGAGTTCCGAAGTTGATGAACTCAGCATTATTACCAAAATCAACATAAGAGCTATTCTCCTCTGTGTTATTAACAAGCAGATAGCCTGGCTTACCCTTAAATTTCTCATCTTCTGTAAGAACTGAATTCTTGAATGCCTTGATTGCGGCATCAGCAGCCTTGATAGCATTGTCAAGAGCAGTCTGAGTACCCTTGCCGGCATTGAAATCAGTGATCACATCGTTGAGAGCATCGATGGCAGCTTCGAGCGGTGCCTTTGAAGCTTCAGGGTAGTTACCCTTCTTTGTTCCGAATACAGCACCGTCCAAGAGAGTTGTCATTTCTGTGTACTTCTCTGTAAGAGTAGCCACAGCAGCCTGTGAATCAAGCTCTGATTCTGTAACAGAAGTCTTTTCGCAAGAAGCTAGCATTACTGCCATAATTGCAGCAAATGCAAAAGATAAAAACTTTTTCATGTTTTAAAATTAAGTTAATAATTTGAATCGGTAGTTGAAAATTAGGAAAATGAACGCAATGGCGAGTTTGCCATGCGTATGTATAAGCAATCCGGCCGTAGACCGGCACTTTTGAGCTCTTTGAATATTTGTTTTATTGATAAGCCATCCGAAGAAGGCCTCGATGGGTTCTCGTACGGAAGATATGGCGGCGGAATATAGGTCATCAGCGGCCTTGTCCCATTGCTTCTCCGTAACACAGGTACCTTTAATAGCCTTGTAACACATTGATTTTTTTACAGTAGTTCAACTACTGATTGGAATGAATAAAAGTTGTTTTATGTTTACTTTATCGTTAAAGTATAAGAGCAAAAAAAGGCTTATCTAAACTACTCGTCAAGTCCTAACCCAAATTCGATCAACTGTACAAGCGTATGTATAACTTTAATATGGATTTCCTGAGCTCGATCAGAAAATTTTGTCGGAGGAGCGGAAATTTCAATATCAGAATAGTCACCAAGAACTCCATTAGACTTTCCCGTAAGAACTATCACCTTAATTCCCTTCTCACGTGCTACCCTAGCGGCTTGAACAACATTTTCAGAATTTCCGCTTGTGCTGATTCCAAGAAGAACATCTCCGGGACAGCCGATAGCTTCGACAAGTCTTGAGAATATAGTATTGAAATTGAAGTCATTAGCAACACAAGTAATATACGATGAATCTGAGATGGCTATTGCAGGAAGTGCTTTCCTGTTATTTCTGAAACGCGCAAGCAATTCTTCACAGAAATGAGAGGCATCGCACATTGAGCCGCCGTTACCGCATGCGAGAATCTTCCCTCCTGCATTAAGCGATTCAATCATAATGGCAGCCGCTTCTGTAATTTTTCTTACATTGTCTTCATTAGAAGTGAAAACGTCAAACACTTCTGTCATCTCACTGAAATTGTACAGGACCGCATCCTGCATCAATTTTTCTGTCTTTTGGGTCAAGGTGTTCATAGCATTCGTTATACTTTATCGTTAAAGTTAATATCGAAAAAAAAGTTAAAATCATTTAAAGAAGAAATCACAAGAGAGAATAATACCCTTCTTCATTTGTTCTTTTTCTTCAGGTTTATCCTTCTTGTTGCGTTTTTTGATTTCATGGTGAAGTATTCTTACCGATTCTCGGCCAATTGTGCTGATGGGGAACATTGCCACATCCATATTAGGAGCCAGAACTTCAAATATCTTTTCTGTATGGATTGAAGCGTATCCGAAATCCCTCTTTATGCCTCTCTTCGCACAATATCTAAAGAAATATCCGACCAGCACATGAGTAGAGAAGAAGAAAGAATCAACATCAGGCACTTCGCTGAATATTCTATCCAGGACTTCTTCAGAGCTAGTCTCATAATTGTTGGAATCTATCTTTCCGTATAGTGCATTGTCAGGAACAGCAGCATGGTTGGCATACGCATTCAAATAACCATTATAACGCTGCTTCATAGTATAAAGGTGAGTATTGGTTGTCAGAATTGCCGTTTTCTTATAACCTTTGCTAATAAGATTAGAAACCAATCTGAAAGCGGAATCTTCGTTATCAATAATGACATAATTTGTATTCAGCTCAGGAAAGTAACGGTCAAACAGTACAAAGGGATACTTGTCCTCAAGCATCTGTTCAATCTTGACCTGTGAGAACTTGGTCGGCGCCAATAAAATGCCGTCCACCTGCTTTGCCCTCAAGACATCTATCATCTTGCTTTCGCGCTCGACATCGTTCTCAGAACTTGAAACCATCAACGCATATCCGCGCTTCTCGGCCTCCAGTTCCATAAACTTCACTATTGAAGAATAGAATTGGTCACCGATAGAAGGGACAATCAGGCCAAGCGTGTTTGTAACACCTACATGGAGGCTGCGGGCCAGAAGGTTCGGCTGATAGTTCATCTCCTTTGCACACTGTTCCACGCGCTTGCAAGTAGCATCGCTTATGGCATGTTCCTTACCTTTTCCGGAAAGGACCCATGACACTGTAGTCATCGACAGGTTCGTAGCTTTTGCTATATCGCGAATGGATGATTGCATTATATATGATTATAGTTTCGGGGTGTGTGGTTGTATTTCTCTGGACAAAGGTAACGATTTATTTTTAACATGCAAGCAAATTCTTACTTTTTCGTTAAAGTAAGCCGTCAATTTGTACTTTGTTCGTAGATTAACTTGGCTAATAATGTAAGCTTCTCCAATGGTATGGAGGCGAAGAAGCAGGTAACGCCCTTGCAGATGTACTGTTCGGCAATGTTACCCCCTTCCGGAAAGTTGAACTACTCATTTCCGCAAAGCACAGGACACCTTCCTGCATACTACAACCACCTCCCTACCGACAAAGGGTTCTACAAGAGGCCGGGAAGTTATGATCGGCCGGGAAGAGACTATGTGTTCTCTGACCCGTCATCTCTATGGAACTTTGGTCATGGATTGAGTTACACTAAATTCGAGTACCTCAGTGCTTCCACTGACAAGAATTCATATGATTTCGACAAAGACACTTGTATCAATGTCACAGTAAAAGTCAAAAACACTGGTAACAGAGACGGAAAAGAGGTGGTTCAAGTATATGTACGTGACGCCGTAAGCAGTATTGTCATGCCGGTTAAGGAGCTGAAGGCGTTCAAGAAGGTATTCATCAAATCGGGCGACACAGAGGAGATCACCCTTGAAATACCGCTTTCAGAACTCAAACTGACTGACAATGACGGCTTCACATTCTATGAGGATGGAGATTTCATCATCGAGGTCGGTACCGCTTCTGACAATATAGTATATTCTTTACGCATTTATGCCGGTAAGGGAAATGCTGCTGAGAAGAGCAGCCGTGTGAAGAATTCTGAAAAAGCCTCATACCTGCCTGTAGGAAAGTCAATGAATGTTTCAGGAATGGTACGGGACATCCAGTCCACTCCTGTAGCTGACGTAAAATATACTCAGCATGGTCGGGGAAAGAACTTGGAAGCACAGACAGGGAAGGCAAATTCTCAGTCACAGTTCATTCCGATGACACCCTGCTATTCAAATACAAAGACAATGGCGCTACAGAAGTAAAAGTAGATGGCCGCCGCAACATCGCCGTGGAACTGCTATAGTCCCTCTACTCGGCTTGCAGGACGAATACAAGTAACGCAGCGCATAAAACGTTAATACTCAATAGAATAACCATTTTCAGAGTTAGGATTTTGGTAACTCTAAAAATGGCTATATTGCTGATACTTAACACTTTACAGGGTGCGCAAAAAAATCACTAAATCACTATGCGAATTTTATGGCGGTCAATTCTTTCGCAAAATGATTCACTCCTTTCTGAATCTTATCAATAGTCCTTCTGCTCGGCTTGCGTCTGCCATGCAGATAGTGACCGAGTTGTGCTTGACTGACACCTGTAAGTTTTTCCAGACCAGCAAGAGAGAATATCCCGGCATATTCCAAATTCATTTTACAGTTAATCGGCATTGCCGGAACTTCATTGCCGGGTAGAGACAGAATCCGCTGCGGGCACAATATCCTGTCGGCTCGGCAATTCCATTCTCAATCAGCCAGTTATAGACACATGGGTAATTATTCGTGTCAATGAACTGCGTCCCCTGCGGGAGCACGATGGAATCCGGCAGATTAACCGTGATCGCCGGTATCGACAAAATAACTTTCAACTTCTTTTCGATAATTGTTGAACAATATGCTATATTTGCGGAAGCAAGTTATGTTAAAGCACAAGCGGACAATCATTCATGTGGAGGTCAAGGACACCCATGAACACTTTTACTTTGGGTCAGTTGCAGCAATGTACGAAGACTCCAGAGTAAAGAACCTGTTGAAAATCAAGTACCAGACATTCAGGACAAAGCGCATTTCTGAAGAGAAGCCGTTCGAAAACGAGTTCGTGATCGTGCGGAAAGGCAACCTGAACACCATCGACCATAGCCGGTCCATTTAGAATATGCTCGGCGGACAGCATATGGGAGCAATGGACGGAATCGGAGAGTATCACGATGCCTTGCGCGGAAAAGGAGCATTCGTACAAGATAATCTACACCACGTCACTTTCCGGAGAGAACCGTGACATTGACCAGAGATCACAACAGTGTGATGGCGTTGATGTTGCGGCCGCAGTCGGCTCCTTCGCGGCGGGCGGAGAAGAAATCGGTGTTATTGTAGGTACAGATGCCGCAGACCTGGATGTTGGACTCTGCCACTCCGCATTCCAGAAGCGTGATGCGGCAGACTTCGAAAAGGTCGATATGATGGCCACCCTCGAGACTGCCCTCAGTACGCGGACCGCGGAACGACCAGATTTTATCCACAGGGAAACCGGACGCCTTGAAAAGCTGCGCCACATCCTCGCCTACCTGGAAATTGTCGATACAGATACCCGGTCCGATGACGGCACGCATATCCGAAGGCTTTGCACCATAATTCTTTATCATTGCCAGAACCGTCTGCGCAGCTATCTTGTTGATAGTTCCACGCCAGCCGCTATGGGCAGCCCCGACACACCGTGACACAGGATCATACAGCAACACCGGAATACAGTCCGCCGTACGCACACCTATAGCCACATTCTTCAGATTAGTCACCAAGGCATCCACACCCTCCAGTTCCTCCCTGGAATAATCAGGCCTGTCGATGACAGCCACATTGGCAGAATGAGTCTGATGCGGCTGAATCACCGGATATGGCAACACCGAGTCACGCCTTGTCGTAAACGCCTCTACTCCCTCTCCTAAATTATATCTAAGCAAATCCATAAATTCCTCACTATCAAACAAATTCGCACAGCATCAGAGCTGCACTTCTATCTTCGCCACGAAAACTGCCGGGCCCTGGAGCCACACATTATCCGCCGTAAAAGGCAATGTCCCATTTCCACGCAAACCCGTTTCCTCCTGACACGAAGCCACATCCAGATGCGGAACGAAATCCACCCTCAAATCCGCTATTCTGGCATGAACGCGCGCAGAAACCTCCACGGGACCAGAACTCCTGTCGCATCCGCCAAGAACGCCGCGAATCCATGAAGCCATCGACGACGCCACTATACCGGTACCACAGGCAAGTGTCTCATCCTCAACGCCTTTCTCGTAAGTCCTCACATCGATATCCAGATTCCCGTCAGGCAGAAAATCATTGACACGGACAAAATTCACATTGACACCCTGAGGCGCGAACCTCGGATCATAGCGCAGACTCCTGCCGGCTCCCACTACGTCACACTCTCCGACATCCTCCACGAAATGCACGAGATGCCGCGTGCCCGTATCGAGAAAAACATCCGGAAACATAGCACCCGTCTTATTCTTATAAAGAGCAGCACCCTGCACATCCTTCATCTTCAGACGCACAATTCTTGGCTCCGAAGAAAATGCCTCCACAGAGTTTTCAAGCTCCGCAACATGCTGACCATCAGGCGCTTCGAACACAAAACTTTCATAGCCAAGGTCAGCAGCAAACGCCACGATACAACGTCCGCCGTTGCCGCACATCATTCCGCCCGAGCCATCAGAGTTATAATACCGCATCCGGAAATCCGCATCCAAACTCCGCTCAAGCACCATCACTCCATCCGCCCCGATACCGGTATGACGCTCGCACAGCCGCGCAATCTGCCCTGCAGAAAGGTCAATGTCAATGTCCCTTCCGTCAGCAATCAGAAAATCATTCCCCGCTCCGTGATATTTGTAGAAAGTCATCATCTCAGCAAATCTTCCAGCTCCACAGAAGCATCTGTCTTGCCGTCCCTATATTTCACAATTACAGGAGTATAGAGACTTATCCCGGCTTCAGCACCAGGTCCCTTGGTAACCGGTCTGCTTCCGGCCACTACCACTGCTCCGGCTGGAACAGTAAGTCTTCCCGACTCATCAGGACGTATAAATCCGCCATTCACGGCATCATAAAGCGCTGTGGACCTGTTGATTATAACACCAGAGCCGAGCACTGCGCCCTCTTTTATCAACACGCCCTCATACACCCCGCAATTACCGCCGATGAAGACATTGTCCTCGACGATTACAGGCATTGCGCCGACAGGCTCCAGCACGCCTCCGATCTGGGCGGCGGCAGCGATATGCACATTCTTGCCGACTTGGGCACAGGACCCCACAAGAGCGTGGGAATCAATCATTGAACCGGCATCGACATAGGCGCCGATATTCACATAAGCGGGCGGCATCATGATTACCGAAGGAGCAAGATAAGCACCTCGGCGCACAGAACTGCCGCCAGGCACAATACGAACCTTGTCCTCGACTGAAAATTTCCTTACCGGAATAGTATCCTTGTCAATGAAAGAGAACTCCCCTTCCGACATATCTGCGAGCTTACCCAGACGGAACCCACTGAGAATCACTTCCTTAATCCATGAATTGACTATCCATTCCCCGTCTTTTTTCTCTGCAACCCTGATTTTTCCGCTTTCCAAATCAGCGCAGACCTGCAGAAAACACTCCATTTCATTTTCCATATTCTCTTCTTATAAAAAGGTAACTCTTACAGAAGTCCCAGTCCCGACATGACTTCCTTCAACAATTTCTCCGTACTCCCGACAGCAGGCGTGAGCGGAAGACGCATCTCATCCTCACAGAGCCCCAAGAGTTTCATGGCAGCCTTGGCCGGAATCGGATTGCTCTCCACAAATAGCGAGTTGTAAAGAGGCATCAGCTTGTCATTCAAACAGATAGCCTTCTGCAGATCACCCGCGAAAACAGCATCCACCAACTCCTTCATCATCTTAGGAGCCACATTTGAAGCCACACTGATGACACCGTCGATTCCACTCGCCATCAGAGGCAGAGTCTGGTCATCATTGCCGCTCAGAATCGTGAAACCGTCCGGAGCCTGCCTCTTGATATCCACAATCTGGGCCACATCCCCGGAAGCCTCCTTGACAGCCACGACATTAGGCACATCATGAGCCAGCCTCAACGTCGTCTCCGCCTTCATATTAGTTCCGGTACGGCCAGGGACATTGTACAGGATCACATCACGGTCAGTTTCCTGAGCAACCGCCTTGAAATATTGATACAGACCTTCTTGCGTAGGCTTATTGTAAAACGGGACCACCACCAGGTACGCCTGCACGTCCAAAGAATCCAGCAGACGCATATTGCGGACAGTTCCTGTCAATGAATTGGAACCCACGCCAGCCACCATAGGAACCCATGGCGCCAACTCACGTGTAATCTGCACCAGACGCACCTTCTCGTCATCACTCAGACAAGGAGTCTCAGCAGTCGAACCGAGCGGCACTAAAAAATCCACACCGGCCTCAATCTGGCGGGCCACAGTAGCGCGATAAGCATTCTCATCGACTTTTCCATTCTTGAACGGAGTCACCAATGCCGTTCCCAAACCTTTGAATTTCATTGACATATAAATTATAAGGTCAAACTTCCACCGATAAACAGTTCACGGAACTCATAGACATTACGCTGCCTGCCGGCATCCTTTGCCAAATCATCAGCCATACCAGCCGCCAACACGGCCCCTTCCGCAAATCCCTGACGCGAAAAAGCCTCGTGCTCGAGAGTAATCCTGTCGCAGCCACCCTCGAAGCCGACAGTGTGGATGCCGGCAAGTTCGCCGACCCTTACGGACGCGACATCCGTCTTCACGCCCATATTCAGGTCAATGTCACGAGCCAATGTCTTGGCAGTTCCGCTCGGCGCATCGAGTTTATGGCAATGATGTTTCTCCACTATATACGGGGCATAGCCGCCAGACTTTGCAAGAAGCTTGGAAACCAAGTCCACAGCAGCAGAAAAGACATTGACACCGACCGAGAAATTGGAAGCCCAAATGAGAGGTGTACCGCATTTTTCGAAATAGGCAAACACCTCATCTGCAATATCATACCATCCCGTCGTACCTACCACCGCAGCCTTGAAATTCTCCGCGATAAATCTGTAGTTGGCCCTGAACGCCTCCGGCACGGTAAAGTCGATGCAGACACTTTCTGATGCCACAGCCTTGTCAGCAGACGTTATATCTTCCGACACGCCCGAGCACTCTATATTCCTGCTCTTCAGCACGCACTCCACCATTTTTCCCATGCGGCCGTAGCCACTGATAAAAACCTTCATATCTTATCCTGATTTTTCTATCCAAACAATTTTGAATGCAGACGTCCTGCCACATCTTCTGCGTATTTCCTGTCTATCACCACGCTCGTGCTCAGAAGTGACGGACTCTGTACAGACATATAGACCTGGCAGCCGTCAAGCGCCTCCATAACATCTTCATACACACCCGGTTGGGACACCACATTACGTCCCACGACCGAAATCTCAGCCTTGTCCCTGTAAACCATCACACAGAAAAGGTTCCGCAGTGAAGAGAGCAGTTCCTCAAATCCGGGCTGGCCTGATTCCAATGTAAGCCCCACCTTGGACTCTGAAGAAGACACCAGAACGGTCTTTACCGGATAGTCCGCAATGCAGCTGAAAACACCGGCCAGCATTGACGAAACCCCGACGATATTCCGGGAGGTAATCTCGAGAAAGTCAATGTCTTCCTTGACCGCAATGGTCTTAGGACCACAGGCTGTCTGCTCGTAAGTCACCACAGAACCCGGCGAATCAGGCTTCAACGAATCCAGCACATAGACCGGAATATTCTTCTTTCTCGCCGGTTCGATAGTCAGCGGATGAAGCACTCTCGCGCCCAAAAACGCCATTTCAGACGCTTCCTCGTAGGAAATCTTTTCCACGCGGGCGGTAACATCCACCTTTCTCGGGTCTGCTGTACGGATACCGTCCACATCGGTCCATATCTCCACACGCTCAGCATCCAGAGCCATACCGAGGATCGCAGCCGTGTAATCGGAGCCCTCGAAGCCCAGAACCGAAGGGGCGCCCTCAACCGAAGAAGCTATAAAGCCCTGAGTGAGAACCACATCCACACCTTTCGCAGCTTCCGGGACAATGCGTCTGACACCTGCCTGAGTCGCTTCCAAATCCGGCACCGCAGACATATATTGACAGTCGGTAACGATCATTTTACGGGCATCCACCCAGCCGCATCTCAGCCCGTTCACGTTCATTGCCGCAGAAACTATCTTGGAAGAGAGAAGTTCGCCTGTCGAGACGATACGGGCATAACTTCTTGGAGAAAGTTCTCCGATACAGCAGACTCCGTGCACAAAATCGCTCAGAGAATCGCAGATGGCATTCAGGTCGCCAAGACATTGACCTAAAACTTTTTCATCTGCCGACAGCAGTTCAGCCGCGAGGGACAGATGCCTTTCACGCAGCGGCGCCAAGAGGCTTTCTGCTTTTTCAACACATTGAGTCTCAGCGACTTCCGCTATATTGCAGAGCACTCTGGTAACCTGCGACAATGCTGACACGACCACGAGCGGCTTGTCCGCCATCCTTCCGCGGACTATTTCCGTAACGCGCAGAATCGCATCCTTGTCCTTCACCGACGTTCCGCCGAATTTCATTACTATCATACTACAATCCTCCTGAGAAGCTGTTTTGAAAATGACCTCTAATTTACAACAATTTCATCAGTAAACAGCCAAGCGTGCAGCGGAAGATTTCTGCGGAACGCCTTGAAACGCACATAACGCGCAGATACATTGACGACACAGGACAATGTCTCATAGCACATATCCGACGTGTCCGCCGGCAGCTGACTGTAGCTTACGCTCGCCAAAGTATAATTTTCCCCGTCATCGGAAACATAGACTTCCACACGCTCCGGGACTGCCACATGGTTGTTCCTCTGAGCCATGAATGTCGCTCCCACATAGTGCAGAGGCTGTTTTTCTTCCAAGTCAATGATGATGTCCATATCTCTGATGAAGCCCAGCCAGCGGTCATCTCCATAAGACCAGCCGCCACGCAGACCGTCATTGACCGAAACATCGCCGCTCGCCCTGTATTTCTCGGCATACGGAGTCAGAATCTGCACAGGTTTTCCTACAGCCAGATGCTGCAGCGGCTCGCGGGACTCCATCCTCGTACCGAATTCCTTGTCTATATCGAACGGATTATAGCCCATTTTCTTCAACTCGGCGCAGAAACGCGATGCCCTCTCCTTGAAATTCTCATAGTTCTTGTCCTCTTTCCTGCTCCAGCCAGTTTCAGCAACTGCCAACGCTCTCGGATAGAGCATATACTCCAGATGCTCCGCGGTAGGAATGTATTCCGTCCACGCATTACCCTGAACACCAAGTAGATGCGGACTGTCCACGTCCGCATCATAAGAATATGCCTTGGCAAGCGAGATATAGCCTCCTATAGCTTCCGGCTGATAGATAGGCGCGTCCTGGGTGTAATCCAGATAGTACCAGGTATTCGGAGACATTATGACATCGTGGCCCTGCTTGATCGCGTTCTCGCCGTGCGAAGAACCACGCCAGGACATCACCACGGCATTGTCCGAAAGTCCTCCTTCCATGATTTCATCCCAGCCTACCATCTTGCGGCCGTGGGACTCCACTATCTTCTCGACCTTCCGGGTAACCCAGCTCTGCAACTGAGCCACATCAGCCAGACCATTTTCAGCCATAATCTTCTGACAATGAGGACATTTCTTCCAAGCAGCCCTCGAAGCTTCATCTCCACCTATATGTATATATTCGGAAGGGAACAATTCCACCAGCTCCGCCATGACATCCTCGATGAAGTCGAAAAGATACTCGCTGCCCGGGCACATGTCAGAATTCATCACCCTTTCCCCATTTTCATCCACACAGGCAAGTTCAGGATAGGCCTCAAGCACTTCCCTGCTATGCCCCGGAATCTCGAACTCCGGAACTATATCTATATGACGCTCAGCAGCATAGGCCACCAATTCGCGCACGTCATCCTTCGTATAATAGCCGCCGGAAGCCATCGGACTTCCCTCCTCGGAATAAAAGCATCCAAGTTCACGCCACTGTTTCCAAGTACCGCCGATACGCCATGCCGCCTTTTTCGTAAGCATCGGCCTGGAATCTATCTGAATCCTCCACCCTGCATCATCCGTCAGATGAAGATGAAGCTTGTCCATCTTCAGCAGCGCCATCGCATCTATCTGTTTCTCAATAAATTGCCTGTCACGGAAGTTTCTCGACACATCTATCATCAGACCCCTGTACGGAAATCTCGGCCAGTCGTAAACCGCGCAGCACTGCAGTTCGTCGCCACTCGCCGTCATCTGCCTCAACGTCTGCAACGCATAAAAAGCGCCCTTCGGCGCGAGGGCTTTTATGTCAATGCCCTTCTTCCCTATTGTCAATGAATAGGCTGCATCCCGACAGTCCTCACGGATGGAGGCATCCGCATTGACCTTCTTCACGAAATTCCTGTCGCCCAATGTGATGACGATGTCTCCTCTTTCCGACAATGTCCATCCGAGCTCATCCTTCGCATAGTCCTTAAGAGCATCCACGCCTTCACAGTCTGACTTGCAGACTACTTTCAGTGTCGGGTTTTGCTGAAGTGTACAGGTCCCCTCCATCTCGGTCACGGATACCGGAAGCGGCACCACCGCACGCGGGGAAATGGCCACGGCCAATGTTACAAACAATGTGGTAATAAGCTGTATCATAATTAGTTATCTATTATTTTCTTCAACAATGTCTCATACTGGGACTGAGCCTTTTCCAAGTCGCTCAGCAATACATATTCCCTCGGGGTATGGGCCACGAAAATGGAGCCGGGACCGCAAAGTGAACGGTGAGTGAACTTATTCATCCTCGGCGTGTCGCTTCCGAATGCCACAGGCTTGGTCCCGATGCCGTCGAAAGTCGTGTAGCGCATCGGGGTATCTCCGCCAAACGCCTCTATGTCAATGTCTTCCGACCGCATCTGTTCCATCACCTCCTGCACCATTACATCTGACGCGAAGGTGGTACGGAAATACAGGCGGAAAGAAAGTTCCGGACTGAGGATATTCTGAGGATTGTCAGAATATAGCTTGCCGATATTCCAAGTCGTCGGACCAAGCACCTCGTCTTCCGGAAAATCTATGCCGCGCAACTTTTCCACAAACTCCACGAATGTGTCCACAGCGCTATGACCAAGTTCCGGATAGCCTGAATGACAGGCTTTTCCGTGAATCGTGACCGAATATGACTTGGTTCCTTTGGATGCGGAGACCATAAGATTGTCCGTCGGTTCTCCCACTATCAGATATTCGCTCCCGGGGCAGTCACGGTCGAACGCTTTAGCTCCGAATGAGCCGGTTTCCTCTCCCGAGAGCAACAGTAACCCGAAATCAGTTTCTCCAGACGTGGATTCTGATGCCAGACTGCTGCAGGCGGACCACATTGAAAAGAACTGTCCCTTGGCGTCGCAGCTGCCGCGTCCGGTTATGAGCAGGTCATCCTGAACAGCGGTTTTGCCGTCCGGAAGGGTTTCCCCTGCATTGATTTTCCTGAACTTGGGCGCGAAATACGGCGGCACGGTGTCCAGGTGCGAACAAAGCACGACCTTCGGAAGACTGGATGTCATCCCTGCATTGTCCCAGCGGAAGAGCAGGTTCAATGTCCCGTCCCCCACTTCGTAACGGGTACAGGTGCACTTCGGATCAATCTCCGGGAACCGCCGCTCCAGAAATTCGGCCAGCCGCCTTTCCTGTCCGCTCGTGGATTCTATGTCCAATATTTCCTTGAATAAGTCCAGATTCATATTCCTAAACGTATCGGACCCGCAAAACCGCTTGCGGGTCCATAGTTATGCAAAATTAGCAAATTCGCTCCAATTCCAAGTAACAATAAAGGAGAGCGGCCAAAAACTGATTTCGGCAACTCTCCAGTTTACATCATTTTCAGACGATCAGCTAATCCATATATCTGACCGGATTGCTGCGGCCTGCAAACACCCACAGCGCATCTGCGGCAGCGACTGGATTTTCACGTATTTTTTCGCCTTCAAATTCGAATTTTCCGGGAACTTCCTTCGATGCCGACCAGCTCTTAGGTCTGTATATTCCGACAACTCGTCCGTCAGCAACTGCTATCACGTAGTCCACGCCTTCTGCTCTTTTCTTGGACAGGCGCCAATATTTTCTCGCGCACTCGTAGGTAGAGCCTCTTCCGTCGGGAGCATGACGCTCCTGGTAATTTTTGGAAATATTAACAGCCAAGAGTTTCTTACCTGACAGAAACGTACCCTGGAAAATAGGATGATTTGCTGGCATAGTTATTAAGATTTATTGTTTTAGCACCGCTCCTCAAGGCAGGCGGAAAGTGCCTGAACCATTCTCCGATGATTCTTTAGCAAGATATGAAGAAATATTGATAAATCGTTAAAAAAATGTTTAAATTTTCAATGTGAACCAATATGAACTTGACACGGACTTGCAAATAACCGAACTTTGCATAAAGAATAGAACGAACAGCTGGCACGGCTGTCCTTAAAACTGATATGAACAGGGCCCCGACAATACGGGGAAACGGGGGAAACATGGCAGAGACAAAGATACCGGAACTGAACTACCTGCTCAAGAAAGTGGAGCAGCGTTACGGAAGAAGAATTTCCACATCGACAGACTTCGAGGCATTGTCGGTGGTCATTGATCATAAAACCGGAGAACTTGTCAGCGCATCTACGCTGAAAAGGCTCTGGGGCTATGTGTCGATGAGACCGACTCCGAGGATATCGACATTGGACATTCTTTCAAGATATTTAGGCACGAGGGATTTCCAGACATTCTGCAAGAATCTGAAGAACTCGTCCGCTTACCAGTCCACTTTTTTCTCCAGTTACACTTTATATTCAGAAGATCTGAAAAAAGGCCAGACTGTCATCATCAAATGGAATCCGGACAGAGTGGTCACACTCGAATATCTCGGAAACGACGAATTCGTGGTAAAGAAGTCACTGAACTCACAACTTCTTGAGAATGACCGATTTGCCATCAACGCCATCATAAAGGACTATCCGCTGCTCATACCTAAGATCATAAGGGACGCGGACTACACTCCTTCCTATATTGCCGGCACAGTGGACGGCATCACAGAAATTACAGTAATCTGACGATACGGTCAGTGGCGTCATTGAACGTGCACGCCTTATAACGGTAGTCACTGCAGGCGTAGATTATCATTGACACGACCACTGCAATGACTGCAAATGCCGCGAGGCTCAGCCACAACGTGGTCCGGCACTCGAGAGCGCGGCGTACTTCTGCCATATCGGAGTAGCGATCGTCAGGATTGTCCTTCGTACATCTGGCTGCGACACGGGCATAGTTTCCCGGAAGTTCCTGCAGCACCTTCCCGAATGAATACACATCTGTCCTGCAGTCGATTTTTCCGCCGGAAAGAAGTTCCGGGGCGGCATACGCCTGTGTACCGGCATGGAATTTCAGAAGCGCATAATCGTCCGAGTCTGAGAGGCCGAAGTCTATCAGCTTGACATTCTGTCCGTTATGAGTTATAAGAATATTTTCAGGCTTGAGATCCTTGTGAATCACCTGCTTGCTGTGGATATATTCCAGAACGTCACAAAGCTGGGAGACGATTTTCCGGGAGAGTTTCTTGTCCGATATCGGGAGCATTGACCTGAGCGGCTCGCCGTCTATCCACTGCATGATTATGCAATGCCCGAGTTCCGGATAATGCTTGTAACCGTATGTCCTGCAGATATTGGGGTGTTCGAGTTCATAGCCGAGCGAAAACTCTTTCCGGAGCAGGTCCTCATAGACGGGAACGTTTCTGTACTGTGGTTTCAGAGCTTTGAGAATCAGAAACTTGCCTTCCTCGCGGCAACGCCAGAGTTCTGAATATCCGACTTCAGACGAGGCCAACAGGCGCAAATCCTCGGGCGCGGAAGACACTGGCATAGTTTCTTCCGGTTCATCTGTAAAAAAGGCTGACGGACAATTCATATTGCTCATAAACGCTTACTAAAGGGATGTAAATATAATAAAAATTTCATTAGATTTGTACCGCAATGATGAAGATGACGAAACTTGCGGCGATGGTATTGTGCATCTGCATTTCCTGCACTGCGCGAAACTCCGGGCCGGACGGAGAAAAGGGCGAAACTCCCTCCGTAAAACTCGAAAACACATACGACAGCAGCACTTACTGTTTCAATGGGACGAGCATTGTCTCAAAGGACGGGAAGTGGGGGCTCTGTGACACTCTCGGAAACGTCATCCTCCCCGCAAGATACGACAAGCTGGAATTCGTCAGCGACGATATGGCAGTGGCCAACGAGGGCGAATTGTTCTATCTCATTGACACTAAAGGCAATATAATGGCGGAAGCACTGCACAGTGGCGGACTGACTTCGGAGGAGATTTCTCTCTGGGCCGAAAAGGTCAATGAAAGGATCCGGAAAGAGTGGGACGAAATACTCGACAAATATGAGAAACTGGAGACGTTGTGCTCCGACAGAAAGAGTTCCCGAAAGGCGGTAAAGTCTGCCTCCAAGGAGCTTGAGGAACTGCTTGACGCTGCGACAGGGTCGATGAACCGTGCCCAAAGAGCCAGGTTCGAAATGTTGCGTAACAATTTTAGTAAAAATTGAGAACTTTGTGGTTTGCGGGTCTGCCGCAGGCCATACAAGGCTGAGCCGTGAAAACGGACGATAGTATATATTGCATGTTACGTAGTTCTTTCAGATATATCTCATTTGCCGTCGGCATCTCGCTGATGTGCCTGAGTGTAATTTCCGCACCGGCACAGAATATCGGCAAAATCAGGAAGGACTACTCGTACATCTGCTCGGAAGCGTCAGGAAAGACGGCTGAAAAGGCGGACAGCGCTGCTCTTTCAGGGCTGTCGGACAAGATAGCCGAAATCGCGGGTTTCTCCGGAATGCAGACCGGACACAAGAGGGAAATCATGCGGAGCTATCTCTCCGAAATCGAAAAATCCAGTGAAATAATCTACCCGGAAAAGACCACGGCATTCAGGTACATACGCAGGGATGCAGTCAGCAGTCTGTTCGACGGCAGGAAGGCCAAGGTCAATGAAATGCTCAGCATCGCAGACAAGGCAGCAGGAAGCAGACAGGTCGATGTGGCCCTGAGGTATTGGAACTGGGCGTCCACATTGCTGAAAAGCATTCCTCCTCTGGACGAAAAGACGATAACTTCGACTGAAAAGAAGAAGGACAAGCTCCTGGACGGGCTTCATGTAAAGTATTCTACACCTGACAAATACGCCGGAGATGTCATTGAACTGGATTTCAGCAGCGACGGACAGCCCGTACAGTCTGTGGATTACAGTTTCTTCGACGGCAAGAAGTGGAGCGGCATTCTTTCGGCCAAGGACGGAAAGGGATTTGCAAGGATTTCTTCTGCTTCTCCTGTTTCCGAATATCGTGTAAGATATGAGATACGGGCCGAGCACCTGCAGCATATCTATCGGGACATCAAGCAGTTGGATGCGATTTTCAAAGTGCCGGAGAAGCCTGTGCAGAACGCTGCTTGCGGGACTCAGTCCGAGGCTCCGCAGAACACCGTGCAGAAAATCGACTTCTCGGATGTCAAGCGCAAAATCCTGGATGTGATAGCTAGCCAGGAGCGCAAGGATGTGGACAGCCTCGTGCTCGAACTTAGCCCGGTGGCCGGTTCCGCAGAATATGAAGCCATCATTGAAAAAATATGCAACGCCATAAATGACAGGGCTACTGACGGTATCGACTCGCTTTTCACGAGCGAGGGTCTGGACATTTTCCATAAACTGATTTCCTATGGCAATGCCCGTGTATTGAACCGCCCGGCACCTCTTTTCTACAGTCTCGGCGAGAACATTTATGCAAGGAACATCCCGATGGTGTTCTCCTTCCCGAGAAATGACAGGGAATTCGTGGAGAATGTCGTGTTCACGTTCGACAAGGACGGCAAAATCTCAGACGTGTCATTTGCATTGGCCCGGAAAAGCGCGGAAGACATCGCTTCCCACACGAACTGGCCTGAGGAGGCGCGCATTATCCTGATGAATTTCCTGGAAAGCTACAAGACCGCATATGCCCTGAAACGTCTGGACTATATCAGTTCCATCTTCGATGAGGATGCGCTGATCATAACCGGAAGGGTGCTGAAGCCGGCCGGAAAGGTCAATGAATTCGGCGCCGGGAAATATGTGTCGTTCACCAGACAGAGCAAGAGCGAATATATCAAACGTCTTTCCAATGTGTTCAGTTCTCAGGAGTTCATAAACATCCAGTTCACGGACTGCGATGTCACCAAATTAGGAAAGGCTCCAGGATTGTACGGAATCAAACTGCGTCAGGAATACTTCTCGTCATCATATTCGGATACCGGATACCTGTTCATTCTCGTGGATCTCCACAATCCTGAAACTCCGGTCATCCATGTCCGCACATGGCAGGAGGAGCCGGACAAGAATTTCGGCATTATCGGCCCTTATGATTTCTGATTATGGACAGATGGGCTGATTACATTTACAGGACATTGACCATCATTGTTCTGATTTTCTCCGGGGCGGTGACCTCCTCGGCCAAGAGCACTGATGATGATTTCAAGATCGAGTCTTTCAGGGCTCTGGAGACCGACCTGGATGCCAGGCTGTACGCCAAGACCGATGAGAACGGGAGGAAGGCGGCATTGATCAAGGTGGTTACAAATGAAAAAGGGTTCAGCTTCGATGTGGGCGTGATGGGAATCGTTGACTGCCAGCAGGAAATCGGCGAGATCTGGCTCTATGTGCCTGAGGGGATACGCAGAATAACCATCAAGCATCCGTCTTTCGGCATTATCCGGGATTATGAGTTCAATGTCCCGATACGTTCCGCCTGCGTGTATGAGATTCTTCTGAACACGCCGGAGCGGGAAGTCAGTCCGAGCATCCGTTTCATAGAAAAACTTGTCGCCCGCCAGGATTCGTCATTGATAAACCTTGATTCCGCGACATTGGCAAGAATCAGGACTGAAAGTCTTGCCTCCATCAGGAAAAGGGTGAGGAAACACGTCTGCGAAAATCATATAATGTTAGTTGCGGGCCTTCTGCCCGATGTTTCGGAAGGTCTGATGTTCGGCCAGACATTCAGGAGAAAGGGCGCGTCAATGGGCGCCGGCTGGTTCCTGAAACTGCGTTCTGATTTCGGTTTCAATACCGGATATGACTACAAATGTTCGAGCGACGGCGCTGCAGGAGACGGGCAGTTCTGGGCCAAGGAGAACGGAAAGGCCTGGCATTCAAGGCAATGCTTCACTATCGGAGGAATGTGGCGATGCAACAAATGGCTGAATGTGTATTCTGGCACGGGATTGGGAGTGAAGACTCTGGTTTGGGAAGACGTTGACAGCCGAAGGGCATTGGTCACCGACTACTCTTGTCGCGGCCTGGAGATGGATCTGGGAGCGTTGTTCTCCTTCGGGAAATTCTCTTTCGGAGCAGGCGTCTCCTCCACGCGGTTCAAATACGTGGATTTCGAGGCAAGCGTCGGCATCCGGTTTTAGGAAAATGTGTATAGTTTTAGGAAAATGTGTATATTAGCAAGATATATTTAAATTATTAAAGATAATGAGACTTAATAGCATTTTATTTTCAGTTCTGATTGCAGCAGGTCTAAGCAGCTGTATGAAAAGCTCTTTCGAGCAGTCTTACACCGACATCTGCACCTTTGAATACAGAGACACTTCCCAATATTTCGTGAACGGGCTTTTCAACAAGTCCGATTTCGGAACCGGGAACAGCAACGCCCTCACATTATGCGGGAAACGCCATGAGGAATCCGGAGAGTTCAGAGGAGGAATGATGGTGGGCATCCGCAGGGACAGCACCTACCGTGAAGGTTATATTCCGAAGAATCTCTGGGTTGTGGCTGACAGCGTGGGCGGTGCAGCCCTGTCCAAAGGATACGGCATTTTCTATGACAGCCAGGTAGCTATGCCGGACCACGAGGTAGTATTCAACCTCCGTTCTATCGGCACCTGCTCGTTGAACGGGCTTTGCGTGGCAAACACGAACTACACTGTCAATGCCGCAAAATACGGATTTTCAGGATTCCCGAAGTTCCAGGAGGGAGACTATCTGAAGTTTACTGTCAATGCCATAAAGGGAGAGACCAAGACAGGAAGCGCCAGCATTGACCTCGTCAAATATGACAAATCCGGACTGACCGTGCAGATCGGCTGGAAGGCAATGGAGATCAAGAACGCGCTGCCTTTCGACTACCTGGATTTCGAACTCCAGACCAATCGCGCGGATCTTCCGCTGTATTGCTGCATCGACAATATGGTTGCAAGTGTGTCAGTTAAACAATAATGGATATGAAATCTAATCAATATTACAAGAACGAAGCGCTCTCGGCATTGAGGGGAAACTGGGCCAACGCATTGGTTGCCACCATTATATTCATTGCATTGGCGCTGTTCTTCAGTTCAAATGACGCTATCAATTCCTATTATCAGCGCGTTGTCATAAATCCGTTCATCGGCTATTCGCTTTCATTCGTTTCGCTGTTCGTGCTGCTGCCTCTGGCGGTGGGCTATTCAAACAGCATGAGGGTATTGCTCGAGACAGGCGACAACAGGCTGACCAACAACTCGTTCAGCCTCGGTTTCGGAAACTGGCTGCACGTGGTCTGGGGAATGATTCTGAGCACCATATACATCTTCTTGTGGACATTGCTGCTGATTATCCCTGGAATCATCAAGTCATATTCCTACGCGCTTACGCCGTATATTCTCGTCGAGCATCCGGAAATGTCTGCCAATGAGGCGATCGAGGAGAGCATGAGGCTGATGGACGGTCACAAATTCGACCTGTTCTATCTTCAGCTTTCTTTCATCGGCTGGGCGATACTCAGCATCTTGTCTTTAGGTCTGGGGGTCTTCTGGCTCATTCCGTACCAGATGACCGCACAGGCAGCCTTCTACAGAGACATCAAGAATGGAGCAATGCCGCTGCAGGACAATGTTATAGAACCTGAAAGAGTATTGTAAGGGAATCTATCTGAGACCGTCAGGAATCCTCATCTTGAGGATGCGGTCGTTTTCATCTACGGACAGTATGAGATCTTCGCTCAGAGGCATCATCATCTGTCCGTTTTTCGTATCCACGTACAGGCAAGGATTACCTGGAATATCCTCATAGTCAGTAATTTCGCCCACTTCCGAGTCATCGGCATCCACGAGGCGCCATCCGACGAGGGCGGAGAAGTCGCCATCCTCTTCCGAGCAGACGTCTTCATAATTTTCGGCATCGGCATACACTGCCTGGCCGGTGAGCTCTTCCGCGTCGTCAAACGTGTTTATATCGACCAGCTTGACCAATGCCTTGTCAGTGCCTTTAGGGACAATGGAAGAGATAAAAAAAGGAACCGGGAGTCCATCACAATAGATGAACACCGGTTCCTGAATGTCGATATCTTCGGGCAGAATGTCACGGAAACCCATAATGAGTTCACCGTCAGTACCATTGGATTTGATAATCCTCGCTACCTGTATCAGTTCTGCTCCTTCAGACATAATGCTGGAATTAAGCCTCCTGAGCTGGAGTTTCCTCTGCAGGTGCCTCAGCTGCTTCTTCAGCAGCCTTTGCAGCAGCGGCCTCTTCAGCTGCCTTTCTTGCAGCCTCTTCAGCCTCAGCTTTCTTCTTTGCGAGAGCTTCTGCTCTTGCCTCATTTACTTTTTCTTCAGCTGCAGCAGCTGCTTTGGCCTTCTCAGCGGCAGCCTTGTCAAGACCAAGTTTCTTAGCCTCGATCTTAGCATCTCTCTGAGCTTTCCAATCAGCGAATTTCTTGTCTGCCTGCTCCTGTGTGAGAGCGCCCTTTGCTACACCGCCATTGAGGTGTTTCTTAAGGAGGACTCCTTCATAAGAGAGGATACGACGAGCAACAAGTGTAGGTTCTGCACCAACATTAAGCCAAGCCAATGCTTTCTCACCATCGAGAACGATAGTAGCAGGGTTTGTGTTAGGGTTGTAAGAGCCGATCTGCTCGATGTAACGACCATCGCGTGGTGCGCGTGCGTCTGCCACTACAATGTGAAAGAATGCGAAATTCTTTTTACCGTGGCGCTGAAGACGAATTTTAACAGCCATTGTAAAGTCTGTTTTAAAAATTAATAAATAAACCTATGTATCCAACTCGTGGATAACGGATGCAAAATTAGACAATTTCGGGGACATTGCGAAGTTTTTTGAAAAAAATTCAAATAAAACGCGAAAAAATTTTGGAGTTTACCAAACAATGCCTATATTTGCAGTCCCAAAGTGAAAGAGAAACTTGATTCTCACACGAAATGCGGATGTGGTGAAATGGTAGACACGCTACTTTGAGGGGGTAGTGGGCGTTGGCCTGTGTGAGTTCGACTCTCACCATCCGCACGAAACGGAGCGACTGAAATTCAGCCGCTCCGTTTTTGTTGTTCTCAAACTTTTTTATTCTCAAACCGGGTCAACGCATAATCAGGACAGCCTCTTGTCGCTGGATAGCTGAGCAGCGGCATAGCCCGCGGCGAATTGCGAAGCACCTGAGCAAAGCGGGCCTTTGCCGCTGGCAGCGTATTTTCGTGACACGATTTCTGAACCAATGAGCATCCAGACGAGCCTAAGAATATCCGCATAACGAACTGATATCCAATTGATTATACTGATTATAAGCAGAATGTAAATATGCTCATTACCATGTTTTTTTATGGGAGTGAGCATATTGAAAAACAAGCTTAAATCTATATAATAATTTATAATTCAATAAGTTACAAGTACTTTTATAGCTTTTGCGATATGCTCATTGGTTCGAAAATATCACCGCAAGCAGATATAATAGAATTCGTAATAACTGGCGGCTATGTTTTTTCCACTTGTGAGACTCAATATGTAAACCGAATGTTTAAACTGGCACCAGCCGTCAACGACTGCTCCAGCGGGTCAGGAACGGGAGAAGACTGCGCTGGAAGCGGGCAAAATCCTTCTGCGACGGAGCAGACCAGAACGCCTCGGCATACGCTGCTATCCTCGGATAGACCTGACGGTTCATCTTTTCTACAGTCGGTATCCACTCACCCCACATCTGACACCCTGCGCCGATCACCTTGCTCTTCAGTTCCTCCGGGAAATTGTCCGGCACAGGAGAAAAGCTGTAGGCCTTCTCCAGAGAAATAGGTTTCCAGTTATATGTGGCCTGGACAGGATCGTATTCGGTGCTGTAGTCCAGATAGGTATATTCATTGAACGAATTCACTATGTCATTGCCGTGACGGGCAGATTTGAGCATCAGCTCAGGCTTTCCTGACCAGAATTGCACGACAGCCTTGGGCGAAAGCCACACCGTGGTCTCCGCCGCCTCGTTCTGGAAATGATGCAGCTGGTCACCGGTTATGTCATTCCAGCCCATCATCCGACGCCCCTTGCTCTCGATATACGAGGCTATCTTATTGGTAAACCACACCTGCAGGCCGGCCGGAGAGCCCAGATTGTTCTCCGCTATAAAATCCATTACCTGCCTGGAATTCTTCCACTCGTCATATCTCACCTCATCGCCGCCGATATGGATAACCTTGGACGGGAACAGGTCCATCACCTCATCCAGCACGTCCTCGAGAAAACCGAGAACACGCTCGTCAGCAGGATTGAAGACATTGTACTGCACGCCGAACTTGCACGGGACACGAATCTGCTTGCCTGCAGCACTCAGCCACGGATAGGCAGCCACGGCCGCAGCACTATGCCCGGGCATTTCTATCTCCGGCACGACCGTGATATGACGCGCCGCAGCATATTCGATGATTTCCTTTATCTGAGCCTGTGTGTAGAACCCCTCGTGAGTCTTGCCGTCATACGTATTGTTTTCATACCAGTCCACTTGCGTAGAATCTCTCCGCGCTCCCACTTCCGTAAGCAGAGGATATTTCCTGATCTCGATTCTCCAGCCCTGGTCATCTGTCAGGTGCCAGTGGAACACATTCATTTTCAGGCGGGCCATATCATCCAGGAGCTGCTTGACAACTGCCATCCCCTTGAACGAACGTCCCTCATCAAGCATAAACGACCTCCAGCCGAGCTGCGGGGCATCCTCTATATTACATTCAGGTATGCTGACACCGTCCCCGTTTGCGATCATGATCTGCGAAAGCGTCTGCAAAGCATAAAACACCCCGGCAGCACCGCTGGAGCGGACCACCACACCGTCCTCAGAAACAGAGAGAGCATACGCCTCTTCATTCTGCAGACTGTCATCCTTCAGAATCCTGATGGCAGCTTTCTTCACACCTGTCTTTTTCAGGTCAATGCACTTGTCCGCTGCCACCTGGTCAATGAAAAGCCCGACCTCGTTCTTGAACTGCGGAACAGCCCCGATGCTCAGCCTGCCTGAGGAAAGAATCAGATTTCCGCCGGTCACATCCACCTTCTGCGGATAAGGCAATATCGCAAGACCTTCATTGACAGCAGTTTCATCCAAAATATCGTAGGTAAAATCATACTGTCTCAGATAGACCTTGTAGTCTTTTATCATTCCCGGGCAGCCAGATTCAGCTCGCGGAAGATAACGGAATCCCGTGACAGGGATATTGCTTTCCATTTCTAACACCAACTGATGAGGGCACTTCTCCCCTGCCGCCGCACTCCAGAACGTACTTTCCTGAAGGTCAAACACTTTCTCTCCGGAATGGTTTCCGTCCTCGGAATCCTCACTGTCCACGAAACTGATTTTCCAGTTCTCACGTGACACAGGTTTTCCGTCAGGGCCTAAAATATCCAGTTCAGCAATAGCGGCCTTCTCTCCCTCATTCTGGAGCGACAGCATTTCCAGACAGAAATATCTTCCCTCTGCCGGCTTGTCGAACCGCACCTCCTGCCAGCCACCCTCATGTGCGAAACTGCCTTCATGAACAGCGGTCTCGGATTTCAGGTCAATGACTTTTTTCGCTCCCTCCTTGCTGTCACCACTGCGCAGATCATCCAGAATAGGCGTCTCCAAACCCTTGATTACCGGCTCTTTACAGCCCAAAAGATCGAGTACGTATATTTCATTCTTGCCTTCCTTGAGCCAGCATCCCGGAACGAACAATGTCTGCTGCGGACCTATCTGCCAGAAACGTCCGATTTCGTGTCCATTCACCCAGACAAGTCCTTTCCCCCAAGAGCGCATATCCAGGAAAGTATCTCCTGTCTTGTCAATCTCGAACTCCGCCTTCCAGTAGGCAGGAGCAGCACATTGACCCTTAGCCTCTCTGAATTTGCGGGATGAAGTGAACTCATAGTCAACCGGGAAATTATACACTTTCCAGTCATGCAGAGAGACTGCCTGTGAGCCGGAAATGATTTCCACTTTCTCCGTAATACCCTTTCTGTCGTGGATGGACTTGTCGAAATTCACACGGCCCATCGCCTCAACGAGGATATCCAGACGGCTTCCCTTCGATACAGCCGGCAGTTCAGCGGTAAATTCGCCTTTTCTGCGGTCAAGACGGGCAATGAGTTTTCCTTCAATGTAGATCTGCCCCCAGTCGTGCAGTTCGGTGATGGACAATGTCGCCCCTGAAGGGATATCTTCATTGACCCTGGTCCTGTACAATATGGTTCCCCAGCCCTGGTCGAACTCCTCCATCGGTCTGATTTCCCGGGACTTCTTCGCGCGCGGAAGATTGTCGAAAAGTGGCGACACTTCACGGAACCGGAATTCAGGAACACCTATAACAGGCAGAGAGTCAGGGATTTGAGGCATTGACGACGAGTCCGAATACTTGCTCAAAAGATTTCTGAGAAGCATATATTTCTCAGTCGCGCGTCCGGACTCGCTGACAGGAGCATCATAGTCGTAAGACGAGCACATCGCCGAGAACGGAGGGTTGTTGGCGCCGCCCCAGTGTCCGAATGTAGTACCGCCATGGGTCATGTAGAGGCTGAACGATATCTTGTCCTCGAGCATATCACGGATGCCGTCAACCATCACCCCGGCAGGTCTGGTTTCATGTTTTCTTCCCCAATGGTCGAACCAGCCGCTCCAGAACTCGCTGCACATCAGCGGAGTATCAGGCCTGAGCTGCTTCAGACGGGCAAACTGTTTCCTGATGTCAGCTCCTGTTCCGAAATTCATCGTCCACAGCAGGTCGTCCAGACCATTGTTCGTGAAATTAGTATTCCAGTCGCACTGGAAAAGAGGTACACCCGTGAAGCCGGATTCGAGCAAAGTGTTTTTTACTTGCGTAATATATTGTTTGTCAGTACCATACGCACCATACTCATTCTCCACCTGAACCATTATGATATTTCCGCCTTCCGAAATCTGGAGAGGGGCAAGTTCTTTACCTACCCTGTTCAGGAAAAGGCGCACATGGTCCATATAATACGGATCGAGAGTCCTGAGTTTTACATCCTTCTTTTTCAGCAGCCACCACGGAAGACCGCCCATCTCCCATTCCGCACATACGTAAGGGCCCGGACGGACAATGACATACATTCCGTGTTTCTGCGCAAGACGGCAGAATTCCGCTATGTCAGCATTGCCCTCAAACGAGAACTCGCCTTCCTTCTGCTCGTGGTAATTCCAGAACACATACATACAGATAGTGTTCATACCCAACGCTTTGCACATACGGATGCGGTGTTCCCAATACTCTCTCGGGATACGCGGATAGTGAAGTTCGGCAGCCTTCACGATGAACGGACGGCCATTGAGAATAAACTCGCCGTTGCCTATCGCGAACTCCGGTTCGAAAATCTTTTCTATTCTGTAAGTGCCTGAAGTCAGCGTGTAGAAATCCGCCTTTGGCTGCGGAACATCATTGATATAAACCAATGAGCGGCCCTCTCCAGGTACTGTGACATTGGCAGTAGTGCCTTCCGGAACGGTCACGTCCATCAGGACTCTGTCCGACTCCGAAATGACTGAGGAATGTATGTTACCAAAGCTCGTAGGGACAGTTATGTCCGTGTGCTTCAGCACATTGCAGTTAGGCTTGATATTGAATGTCTTCCAGCCCGGAGTCTGAGGCGTGATACCGCAGACATATTGGGCAATAGTTATCAGTTCGCCGCCGCTCCACGCATGATTGACAGTTCCGCCGCCAAAGCCTTTCTCTCCGATATCCCAGCCCTCGAACAATGTAGTGTAGAACGGATGATTCACCATCGGAGCATATCTTTCTTTCATTCTGCGGATGGCGTAGTTGCCCTCACCCATCATGAAAAGTGCCTCTGTGACATATTTTTCCATGTACGGGCTAGCATGGAAGCAGTGTTTAAGCACATCCAGAATCTGAGGATACTTGTCTTCATCTGCAATTCCGGAAATCACCGCAAGAGCCTGCACCCTGTCATCGGTACAGTCCTTATAGTCCGGATGACGGTATTCCTTGCCGTTCCAGCATTTGTTGTACGCATCCTTCACACGTGCCATCGTGGCCGCATATTCCTCTGCATCAGCCTCTTGACCGAGGAACAGGGCCATCTGGCGCGCAGCTTTCAATGCCAGATAATGCCATCCGGCGAAAATAAGTCTTACATCCTTGTTGTCGCCCCAGTCGCCCCAAGTCCAGCCGCCGGACCTGAAGTTGGTCAGGCCTGTGCTGTCCAATGTCCAGATGCCCAAATACTTGCGGACTCCAGGATATACATCGGCGATAGTCTGCTTGTCACCGGTATTCATATAATAGTTCCAGAACCCGTACCATCCGACGCTCGCAAGCATCTGGCCAGGAAGTTCTTCGCTATAGTTGCCGGCAGGAATCGGCGAGAACAGGCTGCTGTCCGCACGCTGCCAGGCAATCAGTTCGTGCATACCCTTCTTCATCAATGCGCGGGTTGCCATATCTGTAGTGTAGAAGCACTCTCCCATAAGAAGAGTTTCATCTCCCCACCACTGGGCCCTTTCCCTTTCCGGACAGTCGAAGAAAGTGTCCCTCATATTGACATACAAGGTCCGGAGAGATTTCTGCCAATATCTGTTGATAAAGTCGTCGCTGCAGTTGAAACTGCCGGTGAGACAGGTGGCGTATCCTGTCTCGCGGTAGGATATTTTATTGACAATCACGCCTTTAGGCGCAACAATATAGAGAATATGGCCGTTCAGCCAGCCCTTCGACTCATAGGTCTGCTGTCCCGGAGCCGTAATATACTCGGCTCTCAGGTTTATGTCCCCGGCAGCATAAGTATTGTCAGTGTATATCGACACCAGATTTCCGCCCACCGGGTCGGTGATGTCGAGCACAGGAGTCATCTGAAGATTGTACGGGAAGTATGCTGCGATGGTGTCAGCCTGCTCGCCTACCTTAATCTCTGTCTTGTCAATGTCCTTGACGCCGAAGTCTTTCCACTGCGGTATAGGGCGCAGGACAAGTTCATTGTACGGAGCTTCGCCTTTTTTGGCTACGGTCACCGCCTTGTGGAATCCCATAGTTTCGGGCGAATCGACTGTCTGCCAGCCTTTTATATCAGCACAGGCATCAAATCTGATATTGGATTCCGGCAGTCTGAAATTCGGATGCGGAGCTTCAGTATTGCCATAGGCAGGATGTATTCTGCACCACCAGGTGCCGTCGCTTACTATCCGTTTCCCGGATGCCGACATCTCAAACAGAAGTCCGGCCTTGCCTGAACTCTTGTGCGAGAAGCCCTCCTTTCCGAAATACCATACGAGAATCGCTATTTCATTTTTTCCCTGTTTCAGATACCCGCTCAGGTCCACCTCGTCATAGTAGGTGTTGTGCGGGTCAGGTCCTCTTTTCAGACCGCCCTCTCTTATGACAATGTCACCGTTTATCCACAGCCAGTATTTGCTGTCCACAGCGATGCTGGCCACTGCCTGGGACGGAGCCTTGTCCAGATTCACATCTTTACGGAAAGCCATCCAGACATTGGGGCTGGAGATTTCAGCTGGCGCAATCCATTGGCCCTGAATATCTTTGGCCTGAGAAAATATACTTAGAAAGACAAAGAGAAAAATTGTAAATACCGATCTTTTCATACTTCTTATTTAGGGAGGTTGAAGGCAATGCTCATTTCACGCATCTGGGCATCAGTCATTCCGTCCGGAACGAAGCCCATGTTCTTGGCGGCGATGTAAATCTGGGCGGATTTGTTCAGCACATCCACCTGGTCGAAGGCCGCCATAATATCTTTATCGACTGCAAATACGCCATGCTTTTCCCACATGACCACATCGTAGTCGGAAAGCGCATCGATAGTAGCCTGTGCGAGAGCCACGGAGCCGGGGAGCTGATAAGGGGTGATGCCCAAGCCCTTAGGGCAGAACGCCTTGGTTTCAGGAATCATGCTCCAGAGCAGTCTGGTGGCCACATCCTTCTTCAGGAATTCCGGGTTATGGCTCATTGCCACAAGCTCTATTGGATGGGTGTGGAGCGAGGCCTTGAAGTCAGAACCTTTGGAAATCAAGTCATTGTGCACGCTCAGGTGGGACGGCAGTTCCGAGGTCGGAAGCACCGGATTGTCCGCTACGATTTCATAGCCGCGGCAGTCTTCCGTGATTCTGATTACAGAACCGTTTTCCATCGGGAATCTGGCGAGGTCACGCATACGCTTGTTGGTTCCCTTGCAGAAGAACCAGCAGCCTTTCAGGTGCGGCAACTCCGCCCCGATAGGCTTCACTTCGCTGATCGCAGGCATTGACCTCATCTCGTCATCGACGAACTCAGTAATGTTTACGGTGATGTTTCCGCCGTTTCTTTCGGCCCAGCCTTTCTGCCACAGGTATCCGGCTGTTTCAGCCACTTTCCATATTTCAGCCGCGAGTGACGGGCGGCCATCGAGAACAGATTTCATATCCGATTTTTTATTTCAACAATTCAGGCAGGAACGTCGATAAAATGAGTACGGCGATTCCGGCCACAAGCACAACAACAGTCTTCCTCGAGCAGCCTTTCCATTCTTTGAGAATGATGCCCCAGACGTTCGAGAAAATGACATTGAGCGCCATCAATATACAAAATGCAAATGTAGTCAGAGCCGGTGACTCTTTCAAGAATCCTTTTCCGAGACTGAGCCCGAAGAACTGGCTGTACCACAGGATTCCGGCCAATGCGCAGAACAGCACGTTGCCGGCGAGGACTTTGACATTGACATAATCCTTCCAGGAATTGTTCCTGAAATTCTGGAAGAGGCAATACGCGCAATTCGTCAGGAAGCCTCCGAAGGTCACCAGCATTGTCGCAGGCAGGGTCTTGTAGATTTCCGCGGTCCCGTCGAAGCAGAGGCTGCTGCCGAATTCCAGACCGACATTGAAACAGCCGCTCATCAGACCCGCAAGCAGCGCTATCGCTATGCCTTTCGGGAAGTTGAAGTCCTTGACCGCAGCTTTCTTTTCTTCTTCAGAGAGCGATGAGGACTTCATGTGTCCGGCAATGCCGATGATGGCGATTCCGGCCAATGTGGCGATCACGCCTGCGATGACGGAGCCGGTAAGCCTGGTGAGATGACCTGCTTCCGGATAGAAGATGTGCAGCATCACAGGGCCCAGGATGGTTCCCATTCCGGCACAGGTGCCAAGTGACACTGACTGGCCGAGGGCTACGCCGAGGTAACGCATTGACAGTCCGAATGTAAGGCCTCCGATTCCCCACAGCATTCCGAACAGCACCGTCATCCCGACATTGAACATGTTGCCCTGAACGAAAAGTTCAGAGATGGAATGGCCGGCCGGAACCGCGAGCAATGCTCCTGCAATAGGGAACACAAGCCATGCAAACAAGCCCTGGACAAGCCAGAATGACTCCCAGCTCCAGGACTTTACTTTATTGATGGGAACATAAGAGCTGGACTGGCAGAACGCGCCTACAGCTATTATGAGCAAACCGATTACTATCTCCATTGACTATCTTTTTGAGGTCACTTCCGCTTCGTATTTTTCGACTTCAGCGATGAACGATTCTCCGACAGGAACATTGTTCTTCAGGCAGAACATATCCCAAACGGCATTCCAAGGCAGTGATTTGACTTCTTCGAGAAGTGCCAGACGCTCGAAATACTTGCCTTCCGCTTCGTATTTGCGGAGAGTGTCGAGCGGTTCGAGCAATGCTCTGGTCATACATTTCTGAGCGGCGCGGCTACCTACGACATAAGCCCCGATACGGTTGATGGAGCCGTCGAAGTAGTCGAGTCCGTAATGCACACGGTCGAGGGCGTCTGCCCTCACGATTTCGCTGAAGAGGTCCATCGTGCTGTCGTCCATTATGGTGACGTGGTCTGAGTCCCAACGGATCGGGCGGCTCACGTGCAGCATGAGTTCAGGAACGAAAAGCAGCATCGCCGAAACCTTGTCGGCCACGCTTTCCGTAGGATGGAAATGTCCGGTGTCGAGGGTGATGATCTTGCCATTCTTGGCCGCGTAGGATGTGTAGAAGTCGTTTGAGCCCACAGTGTAGCTTTCAAGTCCGATTCCGAACACTTTGGACTCGATGCAGTCCTTCATGTGCTCATACTTGGTCTCGAAAATCTTGTCCAGCGAATCTTTCAGGAGTTCGCGATAGAGGTATCTGTTCAGAGTGGTGTCCTTGCTTCCGTCGTGTATCCAGATATTCATGATACAAGGGTCGCCCTGGGCCTTTCCCATTTCTTCGGCGATCTGTCTGCAGCGCCTGGTATGTTCGATCCAGAATTCCCTTATCGAATCGTCAGGATTTGCAAGGGACAATGTGCCGCTTTTCGGATGCGAGAAGGATGTGGAGTTGAAGTCGAGCTTCATGTTGTTCTCCTTTCCCCAGTCCATCCAGCTGCGGAAATGTTCAGGTGTCACCTCGTCCCTGTCCGCAGCCTGACCCTTGAAGTCACCGTAGATTTCATGGAGATTGAGCCTGTGGGTTCCCGGAATCAGGGACTTTGCCTTTATGATATCCTGTCTGAGTTCATCGATATTTCTCGCCTTTCCAGGATAGTTTCCTGTTACCTGGATGCCGCCGGAGAGGCTCGTGGCCAGTTTTTCAAATCCTGTAACGTCATCTGCCTGCCAGCAATGCAGGGAAAGATGAAAATTCTGCATTGCATCCAAGACTTTGTCTGTGTCAATGCCGATGTTTGCATAACGTTCCTTTGCGATTTCGTATGCCTGGTTAATCAGTTTTTCTTTCATATCTTTATAGTGATTTTGTTTTTACAATGAATTTCTTGTATGCTTCTTCCCAAGCTTGGCAGTCCTGCGGCTCATATCTGACCTGCGGAATGCTCCGGCTCACCAATTTTCTCATATCGGCGACGCTGTCTGCCACACCGTCAGAGATGGCCTGAATCATTACATTGCCGATGGCTGTAGCCTCAGACGGGCCTGCAATCACAGGAATCCCGGTGGCATTCGCAGTAAACTGGTTCAGCATGGCATTGCAGCTTCCGCCGCCGATCACATGGAGCACCTCTATCGGATGAGGGGAAAGGCGCCTGAGATGGTTCAGCACGTCCTTGTACCTCAACGCCAAGCTGTCGAATATGCATCTGACAATCTCTCCCCTGCTTTCAGGGCTTTCCCCTCCATGCTCACGGCAGTAGCGGCATATCGCCTCCTCCATATTGTCCGGATTGGCGAAGGACTCGTCATCAGGATTTATCAGGAAACGGAACGCCTCGCATTGCTCCGCCTCAGAAATGAGTTGCTGATATGGGACATTGCCCCAGATTTTCCTGCAGGACTCGAGCAGCCACATTCCGCATATGTTCTTCAGCAGACGGATGGTGCCGTCCACACCGCCTTCGTTGGTATAGTTGAGAGCCTCAGTATCAGCATTTATGACAGGCGATTCAGTTTCGACTCCCATAAGGGACCAGGTTCCGCTGCTAAGGTATGCGAAGTTTCCGGTCAATGCCGGTATAGCGGCTACTGCCGACGCTGTGTCGTGACCCGCCACTGCCACCACCGGAACAGGACCGAGTCCTGTAAGCCGCTGGACTTCCGCGGTCAATGTCCCTATTTTCTGCCCCGGAAAAACGAATGTTCCGAACTTAGTTTCATCCAGGCCCAGCGTGCCGAGAATATCCCTGTCCAGGCATCTTCCACCCGCATTGACAATCTGTGCTGTGGAGGCGATAGTGTATTCTGTAACAGCCTTGCCTGTAAGCATATAGCCGAGCGCGTCCGGCATGAAAAGTATCTTGTCCGCAGCCTTCCATGCACTGTCTTCCGCCCGGGACAATGTATCGAACTGGAACAGGGAATTGAAATTCATCACTTGGATTCCGGTCTTTTTATACACGTCTTCGCGCGACACTCTCGAAAAATATTTTTCCGGCGCATCTGCGGTATGCTGATCCCTATACGAATACGGATATCCGAGGAAATGTCCGTCTTTCCCCACAAGCACGAAATCCACGCCCCAAGTATCGATTCCGATGGAAGCGAGTTCCACGTCCTTTCTTGCGGCAACCTTCTTCAAGCCGTCCAGTATATTGCGGTACAATTCGAGAATGTCCCAGTAACAGTGGCCACCTGCCTCAATGATATGGTTGGGAAACCTGTTGATTTCCTCCATTTCGATTTTGCCGGAGTCAATGCGGGCTATCATTGTCCTTCCACTGCTTGCTCCGAGGTCAACTGCAAAATAATACTTGTTCATTTCCAGATTATTAGTTTCAATCTACAAAATTATCGTTTAGTCGTGAATTTGTCCTTGCTCATATTGGCACATCGGCTTCGCATATTGGCATTTCCGACAGAATACCTTTTTTTCGGAGAAAGGGTATTTTTTACGAATAAAAGGGCGTATCTTTGTCAATGAGGATTGCACTAAAACTACATTCACACTAAAATCTGTGGTAGAATGAACAATATCGAATTCAAATATCTCAACATCACTGAAGACGACGCTGATTTCGGATTGTGGGTAAGCACAGTCGGCTTCCAGTCTATCGATCCGGGCATGACCTATCCGATAAAAAGCCATCCTACAGGTTATTATTTCAATCCTGAAAAGGGCCGCACGCTGAACGAATTCCAGTTCATCTTCATAAGCAAGGGCGAAGGTGTATTTTCGGCACAGCACTATGACAACATGAAGGTGACCAAGGGGAATCTGCTGATGATTTTTCCGGGTCAATGGCATTCATATCATCCTGCGGTGGAAAAGGGATGGGACGAGTTCTATATCGGCTTCGGAGGCCCCACAATCGCGGAGCTGATCGCGAAAACTCCATTGGTCCAGGAGAACCAGATTCTGGACATCGGGCTGAATGAAGAGCTGGAATCGCTTTTCATACGTGCGATAGAAGAGGCACAGAAATACAAGATGGCTACCCAGCAGTATCTTGTCGGCATCGCCATGCACATCATCGGGCTGGTGCTTTCCGCGAATTTCAACAAAGGCACGGTGGACGAACTGGAAGAGAAAATCCAGAGCGCCATCAGCATCATGAGCCGCAATGTCAGCAATGCCATCGACATTCTCCAGATCGCCTCGAACCTGAACATGAGCTATTCCTATTTCAGAAAAGAATTCAAGAAAAGGACGGGGACTTCTCCGAACCAGTATTTCCAGGACCTGAAGATGAAGAGCGCGAAGCAGCTTCTGTTTTCCACCAATCTGTCAGTCAAGGAAATATGCTTCCAGTTAGGCTACAGTTCCCCTGAATACTTCACAAACCAGTTCAAGAAGATCGTCGGCAAGACGCCTGTAGAGTACCGGGAGTTCACCCAGTGCAAGGAGGAGCCGGAACAGTAAAAAAAAGAGGGGTTTAGGTCAATGCCGAGCCCCTCCTTCGTTTTATGGAGTTCCTTCTGTTTTATCGGGTTTCTTCTGTTCCGCCCACGTAGATATCCCTGTCTTTCCAGATCTTGTACAGAGGATACATTCTTCTGGTGAAATCCTGATAGTTCTTTTCGGATTCCTTCATCCAGCCCATGTCGGCATAAACTGCAATCAGCGGGAACATGTGGTCGAAGGTCTCGTCCACAGTCCTGTCGAATTCTGACCAGCACTCTACACCGATACCCAGAAGCTGCTTTCTCCTGGACAAGTCGATGCTTTCCGGCACGATCTTGATCCTGTATGCAACCGGCAGGGTAGTATTGAAATATAGTCCGTCAGTATGCGAGTAGAGCACATTCAAGCCATTGTTTATGAGAAAGTTAAGAACAGTCATATCCCCTGTCCAGTACTGGAACACGCTCTCTTTTCCCACCTTGATCGGAATGTTGCTTGCAGCACCAGGCTTGCCGGCAGCATCGCTCCACGCCATAAGAACCTTGCCCTTTCCTTCGAGATACTTGGAAATTTCATTGAAGAAATGCCTCTCGAGCTCCCAGTCTTCCTTGATGCCGAGCTGATTCTTCATTGCCCTTATACCCGCACTGTTTGTCCAGTGGTTTCCCTGGATTTCATCACCCCCGCAGTGGATATATTTTCCCGGGAACAAGTCCGCCACCTCATCGAGGACATCGTGGATGAACTGCATTGTCTCGGGCTTGGAGATATCCATAATCTCATCTGTAGGTCCCAATCTGCATTCCACCCCGATCTGCTTGCCGGTAGTTCCCAGATAGCTGTAGCTGGCGATTGCCGCAGAAGCATGTGTCAGGATCTCGATTTCAGGAATGATGGTGATATGGAGTTTCTCTGCGAACTCAATGATTTCCTTCACCTCGGCCTGAGTATAATGGCCTTCGTGAGGTTCATTGTAGAATTCGTTGCTTATCCAATAATAGTGCTTTCCTGTTTTCGGACGTTTTGAACCTATCTCGATGAGTTTAGGATACTTCTTGATCTCCAGACGCCAGCCCTGGTCTTCGGTAAGATGCCAGTGGAAGTAGTTGTACTTGAGACGAGCCATCTCATAAAGCAGTTTCTTCACGGCATCCTTGCCCTTGAAATATCTTCCCTCGTCCAGCATCAGCGAACGCCAAGGGCTTGTCGGATAATCCGATATGGTAGCCTCCCTGATGGAGAACTTGCCGTTCTCGGCCTTGATGGCCTGACGCAATGTCTGGATTCCATAGAAGATGCCAATGGTTTCAGGAGCTGTGATCTTGATCTGCTTTGCAGCGATTTCTATCTTGTATCCGCCCTTTCCCTTCACATCCATTGACGTATTCAAGGCAAGCAGGATATCTGCTCCGTCAGCACTTGATTTTACGGATGGAGACATCTTGTGGTCAGAGGTCAGGGCTTCCTTAAGTTGCTCAGCCTCAACAGAAAGACTGCCTTCATATCCGATGGTAAGGTCGGATTTGAGTTCGATCTGGTTGTCCCTGTAAGAAATGAATTGTGGTTTCGGTACAATCCGGAATTCTTCAGAAGCCGCTGGCTTCTGAGGAATTCCCGATGTCCCGTTTTCTGCTTTTGAACAGCCTGCGAAAGCTGCTGCAATAACACATAAAAGCAATGATGCGGATAATCTGTTCATATAAAATCTATGTATGTTTAAATCACTCGATTACCAACCCGGATTCTGTTTGATGGCACCGTTGGTCATGTTGATCTGTTTGGTAGGAATCGGAGCGAGATAGTCTCTTGTCGGACGGAATCTTCTGTCCTGTTCTGCAATCACGAAGCCGTTTTCATCCAGGATCGGATCCAATGTCTCATTGGCATCTGCATAGTTGGAGAATTTCACGCCCTTCAGAGGCATCGGCATTTCCACTTCTGCAGTCTTCCATCTGCGGAGGTCATCATATCTGCTGGACTCGAAGCAAAGTTCGATAGTGCGCTCACGTCTGATTTCCTCTCTCATATCCAAGCCGTTGGAAGTCACGAAGCTGTTTGTAAGTCTCGGCATTCCCACACGTGCGCGGATCTTGTTGATGGTCATGTCCAAGTCCTCGTCACTGATGCTTCCTGACAGTTCATAAGTAGCTTCAGCATAGATCAGCAGCACCTCTGCATATCTGATGAGACGGGCATTGAAATAAGCCAGACCGTGGAAAATGTACGGAACGTCGCTGATATATTTCCAGACTCTGTATCCTGTCTTGGTAGAGCTTGTACCGGAGAAAGAAACCGGACAGGTCTCATATTTGCCGTTTGTGGAAGCATAGATATACTGTCTTCCCGGAACCTGAAGCACACAGGTCATACGAGGGTCTCTGTCCTCATATTCAGACTCTATGGAGCCATAGCCGTGGAAACATGAGTTGATGTTGGTAATAGGAAGGCCGTTCTTGTCGAGGAACATGTCCGCGAATTTCTTGGTCGCACCACCGAGATATCCGGCGCTGGCATTATCGGAAATAGGATGTGTCGTACCGCTTCCTACGCCTTTACCGTACTGTCTGTCGAGTATGCTCTCGCAAGAATTGTCACCTGCTTCGAGGAAAAGTTGACGATAGTTCTCCTTTCCGTATTTTTCACCCTTCCAGAGGTCATAATCCTTGCTGTCAATGATTTCCTTGGCCTCTTGTTTTGCGATTCCGAGCAGTTCCAGCGCGTCCGGACGATGTTTGTGGTTCTGTGCCCAGGTACCTACGAAAAGCGCAACTCTGGCCCTGAAAGCCTTTGCGGCTCCCAAAGTAATGCGGCCGGTCTCCTCCGGCTTGAGTTCCTTCTTGGTCGGAAGGTATTCGCAAGCCTCTTTCAGGTCCTCGAGAATAGCATCCTCCACTTCTTTGCGCGGTGTTCTTTCACCGAAGAGTTCAGGAGAGTTCACGTCGAGAACTGTCTTCACGAGCGGAACGTCGCCGAATCTCTTGAGCAGACGAAAATACTCGTAAGCACGGAAGAAAAGGGCTTCACCCTTATATCTCAGGATGGCAGGGTCGTCAGTTTTCATCGCGTCCACATGCTGGAGAAGTATATTGATCTGACGGAGATGTGAATACGCATTGTCCCAGATTCCGTCCGACTCAGTCGGCAGCCAACGTCCGTTACTTACATTGTTGAAGCCGAAATATGAGGTGGCAAGGTCTGCCTTGAGATCATAATCAGCGAAATTGTCGCTTCCGTGGAAAGAGTCCAGATTCCAATAGAACTCATTGGCTGCCAGGCAATAGTCCTGAGCCGTTTTCCAGAAATCTTTTTCCGAATACTTGTCCGGAGGAGTCAAATCCATTCCCTGACAAGACGCAAGCGCTATGCCGCATGCTGCAATATATATGATTTTTGAGAGTTTCATAAAGGTGCGAATTTAGAAATTTAGATTTAATCCGAATGAGAAATAACGCATGAATGGATAACAAGCGTAGCTTCCGTTCATTTCCGGATCGTAATTAAATGGCATGTTGTGGATTTCAAACAGGTCATTGCCACTGAAATACACCCTGAGGCGGGAAACGTGGATCTTGTCCATCCATCTCTGTGGCAGAGTATAGCCGACCTGCAAGTTCTTAAGACGCACATAAGCGGCACTTACTATCAGGTTGTCAGAAGTCCTGTAGTTCCAGGTGTTCCTGTCGTCGTCATGTGTAAGGATAGGATACTTGGCATTCGGACGGTCCACTGACCATGTGTTGTGGTAGAAATCCTTCATAGGATAGTGCCAGTCCGGCAGGAACGGTACGAGAGGTTCTCCGTCGAGCACGAGCGAGCGTTGTCCGGTTCCCTGGAAGAAGAGGCTCAGGTCAATGCCTTTCCACTCGAAGTTGAAGCTGATACCGAAGTTGTAGTGAGGGTTGCTGTCGCCCAATGCCTTGAGGTCACCCTGGAAACCGCGGCTCATGTCACCGGTAGCCGTAATGGCGCCGTCACCGTCGAGGTCAGCATACATCATGTCACCGATACGGAGATTGTCAGGTACACCTTTAAGGGTCTTGTACTGGTTCAATGTAGCCTCATCCTTGATGATGCCCAAAGTCTTGTATCCGAAGTAGGTGTTTGTGGAATAGCCCTGAATATAGCCGATGTGACCTGATCTCAGACCGTTGAATCCACCAAGGTCGGTAACCTTGTTTCTTGAGTCAGAAAGGTTTGCGCTGATGCTGTAATGGAAATCATTGCGAGAATCTCTCCAGGAGAGTGCCAATTCCCATCCGTTCACCATGAGTTCACCGTTGTTGGTTGCAGGAGCCACACCGCCAAGAGTGCTCGGGTAATCTACCTGGATGAGCATATTCTTGTTTCTCTTGTGGAAATAGTCCGCATTGAAATTCAATCTGTTGTCAAGGACCGCGATGTCGAGACCGACGTTGGTCACCTCGAGTTTCTCCCAAGTTCTGGCAAGCGACACCATGTTGGAAGTAGCCTTCTGTGTCACCTCAGTCTTGTTGAAAGGATAAGGATAGCTGTAGTCAATGTTGATTACAGGGATATAGTCATATTTTCCGATATTGCCCTGGGCGTTACCCATCTGTCCCCATGAAGCGCGGATCTTGAACTGGTCGAAGATGTCGAGATCTTTCATGAAGTGCTCCTCTGAGAGTCTCCATGCAGCAGAATAACCGGTGAAGAGTCCCCATCTGTGGCCTTTGGCGAAACGTGAAGTTCCGTCATATCTCGCATTGACCTCGAGAATATACCTGCTGTCATAGACATAGCTGAGACGGCCGTACGCAGAGCGCATTGTTTCTGCAGATGTTGACTGCTTGGCCTCCTGGTTCTTGGTTCCGCCGAGAGCGAGGTTGAAGTTGTCGCCCGAGAAATTGTAGCGGAGAGCGCTGAACATGTCATTGGAGAATTCCTCATGCTGTCCGCCGACCATAACCTTGAAGTCATGTTTCTGGGCGAATACATTCTGATACTCTGCAAAGACATTGTAGTTCTTGTACCAGCCTTTGGAGAAAGCCTTCTGGCCCCAGTTCTTGTCAGTATTGTATTTGTTGATGCTGTCATCCCAGTTGTACTCGGCATATCTCTGCCTGTACACGAAGTCATCGTTCACCTGTTTTCTGAGGATGGTCTGGCCTGTGATCTTCAAACCTTTTACGATTTCCCAGTCGAGGGAGAAGTTCATCGTAGTAGTGGCATTGTTGTAAATAGTGTTGCCACCTTCTTCGAGTTCCTGTGCCGGGTTACCGTAACCCTGCCAAGACAGGAATTTTCCTGACGGAGTGCGGAGCGGTGCCCACGGGCACTGACGCATGGCCCAAGCGAGAGCCGAGCCTGAAGCTGTAGAGTAATCTCTGTTGCTCTCAGAGTATGAAAGGTTCGAATGGAATGCCAGGTTCTTGAAAATCTGGATGTCATTCTTCACACGGAGAGCGTATCTCTTGCTGTCATCATGACCGTAGCGCAACGGGGAATCCTCTGTCTGGTAGAAACCGGAAACATAGTATTTGAACTTCTTCGTTCCGCCATATACGTTCAATGAATAGTTCTGCAGGCTGGAACCGCTTCTGAGGAGAGATTTCACCCAGTCGTGATTCTGATAATGTCTGGTATATCCCAGGTAGCCTTCCGAACCGCTCTTCACGATATCGCTGTTCTGTCTGATAAGGTCGAGTTCAGCCTCTGAATATACAGGGGTGTCTGAACCGTCAGCACAAGCCTCCCTATCCATCTCGGCAAATTCGAGCAGACTTACCTTCTGCATGACATTGGTAGGAGTCTTCATGGCATAGTATGCATTGAAGTCAATCTTCACCCTACCTTCGCCGGCAGACTTGGTGGTAACGAGGATAACACCGTTCGAAGCCCTGTTTCCGTAGATTGACGCCTGCGCATCCTTCAGCACAGAGACACTCTCTATATCATTAGGGTTCAAAGAGTTGATATTTCCCTCAGCACCGTCGATCAATACCAGCGGAGTACCGCCGTTCACTGACGAGATGTCTCTGACCACGATCTTCGCCTCGTCACCAGGACGGCTTCCGTTTCCGGAACTCCTGTTCACCACGACGCCAGGGAGCACACCCTGGAGAGCATTGGTCGGAGTGGCCGACGGTTTGCTCTGGAAAGTTTTCTTGTCAGCGGTGGAAACGGCGCCGGCGAGGTTCGCCCTCTTGGCAGTACCGTATCCGATGACCACCACGTCGTCGAGAATGTTGCTGTCAATTTCGAGGACGATATCGACTATCGCTCTCTTGCCGACCTTCTCTGCCAATGTCTTGAAGCCCAGGCAAGAAGCCTCGAGCACATCGGCATCAGTTACGTCAATGCTGTATTTTCCGTCAATGTCGGTAATAGTTCCCACTCCGGTCTTGTTCTGGAGCATTATGCTGGCGCCAATGACAGGTTCGCCGTTATTGTCCGTCACCGTTCCGGAAATCTTCCTGCTCTGCGCGAAGGCAGTCATCTGCACCAATAGCAGACAGGTGATCCCTAATATTTTCGTTATGATGTTATTGTTCATTTTGCTGTTGAGTTTGTTGCCGATTATTATTTTTTCATTGCATAAGCTCTCATAAGGAAGTTGTCAAAAATAATCTGACAATTGCCCAGCGAGGTCTCCGCCAAAGTAGTATCGAAGAACCATCCGTTATATTCAGGGAATTTTCCCTTGTCTTCTTTTTCAAGCCATACTTCCGGATGATAGTTGTCGCTTCCGGCCGCTACAATCCACTGTCCGCCACCTTTTCCGAATCCGACATCGCAGCCGCCATTCTTGAGGTCATAATCAATTGTCCACCTTGACGGACAATTCTTGGCATCAATCTGGGTCATCGCAGGATAATCTGCCCAACCATAGACGAAGTACATTTCACCATACTTGGACTCAGGAGTTGCCAATTTCTCCACAGAGTAAGTACCTTCCAGGAGATTGACACTGATTTCATAATAGCCTGCATCAGCGAGAACGAGCGGCTTAGGATCATCTGACTTGACGAAATATTTCTTGTCATTGCTGATACCGTACTTCACCTGCTCATCGGTCTTCACAGAACTTACGAAGAACACCTCTGTATTTGCCTTTTCAGCATAGAAACGGCCTGTGAACTTGTCGCTGTCCTTGATCTTTCTTTCAGCGAGAATCGGCTGGCCGAACACTACCTTGCTCATATCCATAGCCTTGTCCTGGATGAACATTGCGCTGTGTTTGAGGTTGTGTCCTTCAAATGTAGCTTTCACTGCCACAGTAGGAGAATAAACCGCAGTATTGCCCTTCTCATCAGTAAGGGTGAATGTGATGACATGCTTCTGGTCATCTTTGGTAGTCAATGAGATAGACTGGTCGACGACGGCCTTCATTCCCTCATCAGTGCTGATGGCGGTAAGGTCGATGGTCTGGTCAACACCGAAGTCTGCGGACTTGATGGTCAAGGTCTTGAGTCTGGTGTTGTTACTTGCCAATGTCATCTTCACCGGAAGATGGATTCCGCCAGGTGCATCCACGAAAACGACATCATTATTTGTCACTTTTGCAACCTTGCCTGCGATGGTTATGCTGAAGCCCATTTCCTGTACGATGGAAAGACGTGCAGGTTCGGCAATCACAGAGATTACCGCGGTGCCTTCGCCCTGCTTGTCCTCGAAGTCGAACACTCTGACAACCACCTCGCCTGAGGTTCCGCGCTTCGCTTCCGCAGGGATAATCACAGACTCCGTCAGGTTATATTCCTTTATGTAATTCTGGCTACTGAAATTTATTCGCTTGGAGAATTCCCAATCAGTGCTTTCCACGACAATGTACTGAATACCAGTATCATCGGTCACTTTAGCGGTTAAGTTTACGCTTTCACCAGGCAATCCCTCGAGATCCTTGGATGTGATTTCCACAACCGGCTCTGAGATGTCGGTCTTGTTTTCTTCCTGTTTGCACGACGGAAGAAAGAGGGTCATCGATGCGATGACAGATAATAATTTTAAAAAGTTCTTTTTTCTCATAGTGTTATTAAAATCTATGGTATAAACATTTTTTGATGCTGCAAAATTACTTCACGGATATTTATTCTTAGATAAGAAAATGACATTTCACCTTTTGTATTTGATACAATTTTTGGCACAATGTCACAAATGGCTCCTTAACCGGATCAGGTGTTGGTAAAGATTGCCTTTGTTTCCTGGAACTTGGCAATGGACTTCCCTGGCACATATTTAGCGAGATATATAACACGCTGATAATCAAAAGAAAAGAGCAGCCGTTTTCCGGTTGCTCTTTCCCTGATGAATCAATTTTTTTAAAAGACGTACTGTGTCGAACTTAAAGACGATCTGTGTCAATTTTCGGAACTACCGGCTTTTGTACGGTCCGGAGACATTCTTCACGGTCATCTTGCCGTCAGAGTCGGACACCTTGTTGATTTTCCTCTCGGCTATGATGAATTGAACGAGAAGTATTGTCAAGATAATGGACGTACGGCTGAAGACCCGGTGAGGATGTTCAATTACCTAACGTACCTGGTCTGGATTCAGCAACAGGTCTTCAATCTCTGAGGACGCGACGATGTCATGCGTGTAAGTTTCCGCAGGATTTGCGGATTATTTACCGCTATCATATATTTCGGTTTATCTTCACAAACGCCATATCTCCGACATACAATCGAAAATTCGTTTGTACATGGTTCATTAGAATTTAAGGTGATTAAGTCCGATTTTCCTATGAAATTCGGGAATCCGGGTACGAATTTAATAAAGTTTATCTTAGGACCATAATCTTTGTGTCGCTTCCCTGATGTGGAGCTCATTGACAAATGGTGGAAAATTACTCCTCCTCTATCGGTCCAGGAATCAAGTTTCTCTTGTCGGAAATCTTAATTCCGTAAGCAATATTGCGAACTTTACCCTCCTCCGGAATCAGGATACCTATCTCTGCGAGGTACTGTACATCACGAACTGCGGTATCTGGGGAAACCTTGGCGAGTTTCGCCCAGCGCTTGGCAGTAAGTTTACCCTTGTTACCGTCCAGGAAGAGGTTGAGAACGGTGCGCTGACGCTCGTTGATATCAGCTTGGGAGTGGTTCTGCCAAAAGACGGCTTTGTCCAGAATGGAAGAGAGTATCTCTTCCGCACCCTTGATTGCCCGCAGCATACAATCCAGATACCACTCAATCCAGGCACTGATGTCAGTTGTGCCTTTCTGGCAACGCTCTAGCATGTCGTAATACTTGTTCTTCTCCTGCCCTATCTGGCGGGACATACTGAAGTATCGCAGCGGAGAGTTGTCAGCCTGGCTCAGCGCCATGTCTGCAATGGCCCTGCCGATACGACCGTTGCCATCGTCAAAGGGGTGGATACAGACGAACCAGAAGTGAGCGATGGCGGATTTGACGTAATCTCTGGGGGTAGAAGGGTCATTGAACCATTTTAGGAATTTGTTCATTTCTTCCGGAACTCTCTCCGGTGCAGGAGCGTGGTAATGGACCTTTTCCCTTCCCAGAGCACCAGAAATTACGTTCATTTCATCTACGCGGTATTTCCCCACGTTAATTTCCTCGTAACCGTTCCTGCCATTCGGGAAAAGAGCGCAATGCCATCCGAATAGCCGGTCATCGGTGAGAGGCTTGTCATAACCTTGGACAGCATCCATCATCATTTGCACGATTCCCTCTACGTAATGGCCGTAAGGGACCTCACCTGTAATTTGGACACCCATCCTCCTGGCTATGGAAGAACGGACCTGGTCTGGATTCAGCAACAGGCCTTCAATCTCTGAGGACGCGACGATGTCATGCGTGTAAGCTTCCACTGCTGCACGCTCCTTTACGTCGAAACCAATGGAGGACAGTATCCCCTCCAGATAACCGGTGGCTTTATTTACGGCAGCAAGTTTAGGATCTATACGGCTCCGGTCCCAATTGAAATGCGGCCAAGTATCTGTCTGATGAATATACATCGTGCTTGTTTTTTCTGCGAATATAATACTTTGCGGCAAAATAAAACGCAAAACTTGCGGATTATTAGCCGCAAATATGGTCGTCATAGAACGCCAGGACGGATTCGTAATCGGTCATGCATGCCCGCTATGCCTTTTCTACAGGCGCCTGGATGATGGTGAGCCACTTGTCGGCATCCTCTTGATTCCAGATACCGTCGATGTAAACGGCGCGAGGAGCTGTAAGCCTGTTCAAGTACGGACTGGACACATCTATTTCGGTTGCAACCATAATTTTTTTAAAATTCTTATGGTTTGAAATATAAAAAATCGCTATCTCTGCCCAGTAAACAAAACGGTTATTGTCATGGAACAAGCAGAACTTCAGCCACTATACGACAGCTATCACCGCAAAATCGCAAAGGTTGACCTGCGCTTCAAGCGTTATCTATACAGCCAGATCAATTGGAAAGCGCGTATCATCAGCATCAAGGGCGCCAGGGGCGTTGGAAAGACCACCATGCTCCTTCAGCATATCCTGGAGAACTATGAGGACATCGACCAGACTCTCTATGCCTCGCTGGACAATCTGTGGTTTGCCACACACAGTCTGATGGATCTCGTCGACTGGGCGGACCGGCACGGCATTTCCCGGCTCTATCTGGACGAAGTTCATCGTTACGAAGGGTGGTCCCAGGCACTGAAAAACATCTACGATGACTACCCCGATATGAGCATCGTCTATACCAGCAGTTCCCTGCTGGTCCTCGACAATGCAACCGTGGATATGTCCCGTCGTCAGACTCCATACACCTTGTACGGTCTCTCATTCCGCGAATATCTTGATTTGGAAGGCATCTTCAAGACCGACGCGATTCCGCTGGATGATGTCTTGACGCACCACGTAAAAAAAGCGATGGAAATCGTCGGAAGCATCAAAGTGGCTCCGCTCTTCGAAGCGTACCTTGCCCACGGCTACTACCCCTTCTACCGTGAATCCCTGGAGGATTTTCCTTCCCGGCTGCGTGAGACCGTCACTGTCGTCATTGATTCCGACCTTCCCGCCGTGGAGAATGTAACCTATGAGACGCTGCAGAAGGTGAAGAAACTCCTGATGATCATCAGCGAGCACGTCCCCTTCGAGCCCAACATGTCGGAACTCTGGCGGCAACTCTCCACGGACAACGAATCCGGGCTCAAGATGCTCTACGCTCTCGACAAAGCCCAGGTCCTCGCTCTGCTCACAGCCAAGACCAAGAATTACAAGTCCCTTACCAAGCCTGACAAGATATTCCTCGGCAATCCCAACCTGATGCACGTCCTGTGTCCGAAAGTGGACAAGGGAAACGAGAGGGAGACATTCTTCATCAGCCAGCTGCGCGTCCTGCACGACGTCCGTTACCCCAAGCAGGGAGACTTCCTCATCGACGACAAGCACCTCTTTGAGGTGGGCGGCAAGGGAAAGACCTTCGAACAGATTGCGGATGTCCCGGACAGCTACCTTGCAGTTGACGATACCGAGGTCGGCTCCGGTTGCCGGATTCCGCTTTGGCTGTTCGGTTTCCTGTATTAGACGATGATGCATCCGTTACTGACATCCTTGAAAGAACTCTCCGAAGCGGCAGGACAGGCACTGCCGCTTCTGGAGAAGTATGCAGATTGCTCAATAAAAAACTCTCCCAGATTGGTTGCCGGGAGAGTCAATGTCGTTTTACACCGATAAGTCCGAGTTTAGTGGCTAATCAAAGTCAGCCACAGTTTTCTCCTTGTCCCAAACAATCTCTTGACCTATAGACTCGCTGCTGGTCTTCAGGTATTCTTTGATGGGAGATAATCCCACGGTGCTTCTCAGGCTGTCAAGAGCAGCGGGATTTTCCACCGGCCAGAGACATAACTGCATGGCAATATCATCATCTACAATCGTTGCTGCCATCTTAATCTGGGTGCCATAAATCTGTGGCTTGCCCTCTTCCATACGAACTCTGTCATTCAGAATGGCATAGTCCGTTTTATCCAAAACGCCCTCTTCGGCTTTTTCCTTCACAAGACCAAGATACTTGCTCCGATAGGCAAGGTCGGAATGGTCAATAACGATCCAGATGGCCCTATTGGCCTTTTCGGATAGATGGTAGGGCCAACCCTCCTTGTCCAGAATGCCGAATACAGTCGCTTGATTCAATGAATCCACCCGTTCCATCTCTGTTGTATACTCCACAATCTCGTCAGCTGATAGTGAAGACATCCCTTTTGTCCACTCACGTGCAGCCTGGTCATTATCGTACACATCTTCTAAGATGCGATTATACTGATTGCAGCTGGATAAAGCGGCTATGATGAGAAAAAGAAGAACTCTACTATATCTAAGCATTGTAACGTTAAATCTCGATTTGTCGACACAAAGATACGCCCCTGCGGGGAATTCCACAAGGGCGTGTCTTTTCATTATGCTTTTTCTACAGGCGCCTGGATGATGGTGAGCCACTTGTCGGCATCCTCTTGATTCCAGATACCGTCGATGTAAACGGCGCGGGGAGCAGCAACAATCTTGTAGCCCTCTTTCTCCAGATAGGCGAAAAGTTCGACATAGTTGTCGTACAGTTTGTCATACGGGCCGAAGACTTTCAGGCAAGCCGCCAGCGGCACGACCGGGATGTCCTTGAACTTGATAAGAGCGGAGTCGGTACCCTTTTTCGTGACCTTCTCGCAATACTCGATGTCGATGTCCTGCGGCTTGTATCCGCCGTGTTCGATGGTGTAGCAATAGCCGGGTCCCGGGCACTCACAGCCCAGACGGGCCATTTCGGGGCCGATTACCTCGCAGCAGAGGCGGCCGAGGTCCTCGAAAGAAGGGATGATGGTACGATGGCTGGCCACGGTGATGGCCGGAAGTGATTCAAAGTAAACTTTTTCCATTTTGTGCAACTTCTTTTGGGAAGCCACCACCGCCTTGAGCATCCGTTTCCGCTCCTTGAGCACCGCCAGCTCATCCTCACACTTGCGGATCTTTTCCTCCAGCGATTCCACCGTAGGGAAATGCTGGTCATCATCCCACAGGTCCCGGATTTCCTCCAGCGAATAACCCATATTTTTGAGCTGGGTGATGCTGAAGATTTTCTGCAACTGACCTACGGAATAATAGCGATACCCGGTATCCCGGTCCACAATCTCAGGAGTAAGCAGGTCAATCTCCTCGTAATGCCTCAGAGCCCTCACGGTCACTCTGCCCAGGCGGGAAAACTCCCCGATTTTCAACTTGTTTTTACCCATAACAATTCGTGCACTTTTGTTATTCGCCGGCAAAGATAATATATGCCGTAGGGTACGAGTCAAGAGAAAAATGAAAAAAGTTTAATAGAATGTTCGCATCCGGCAAATGCTTCACGCTTATTAACCCGAACTTACTTGTATATCCGATTAATCTCCTCCTGTGGATTGGCCAGGAATCTTCCGGCGTGAGCACCGTCCACTTGAACATAGTCGCAGGCGACGATGCAGCCGGCGTCTTGGATCATCGATTATTCCCTGAATGGTGTCCACAAGACGGC
>ENA-OPUE01000134-OPUE01000134.1-human-gut-metagenome-genome-assembly--contig:-NODE-134-length-67273-cov-12.083564_pt1 | contig 67273 bp, 44 predicted proteins | sample MGYA00241466_ERZ501924 | MGnify/ENA primary metagenome ERZ501924 (study PRJEB25962, sample SAMEA2042223) | human gut metagenome | biome: human gut; feature: human-associated habitat; material: faeces...
GCACTGCGGATGGATATCTCGTTGCTCGCTAACTTTTAGCGGACAGCAATAATTTCCAAATTTCCATAAATCCCATAGGCACAGCATCGTTAATTTCAAATGGTGAGAGTCTCGGCAGACATTCGCTTATGCTTCTATAACATCTTATCCTAGTATTAGATTCATTATTTGAATCAGACAATAACCAATATTGAGCTAAATATGATAAAGATGATATATAGTTCCTTTCATTGTATGCTTTCATGCCTCGGACTAGAAACACATTTCCGCGTGTGGAATTTGGCACATTTCTGAAATTCACACAACTATACAGATTGTCTGCAACTCTTTGTAAATTATTGTCTCCTATTTCATTATATGATAACAGTTTGTTAAAATATCTGATTAGAGAAGACATCATTATATCATCGTCTGGAGAACAATATTTGGAAACTAGCTTGATCGTTTTTTGTGTAATGTCAATGTCTGTTTTGGGGATCATACATGTTTGTAAAAGATAATTTTTGAGAGTTTTTGCGTCCTGCTTTAACTGCTTATAGTAAGAACTCCCACTAAGGTATGGAAACATTATCTCGGGACAAACCCGCGCCATTTCATCTGCAAAACTGACCAATATGTCATAATCATTCTCATCATATCTAAAATAATGTGAAACAACGACGCCTTTTAACCTATCGATTGAAAGGCTGATTCTCCCATTCTGCATAGTAAATAGAGCACCATATTTCTGAAAAAGAGAAGTTAAGGTTTCCCGACCTATGTCTTTGGTAAGTTTGACAATGCGGTGCATTTTAACGCCATTGGGAGACAGAATAATCATCATAAGAACTCTCATGAGAAGCTTCCTGTCATAGTCTTGCTCCATGTGCGATAGTAGCCTATCCAGCAATTCTTCAGTGCTGTATGCCTCAATAATCCATTCAATCGTATGCGGATCCAATGATTTTAGAAGAGATTGAGTTATTTTCCACAATTCATAATCAGTTATCAGCTCGTTACATATGAGATTAAGCCTTAGCTGAGGATCGTTGATATTATCTCCTCGAAGTAAAACATACCTATCCCATTCAGTCAGTGGTGAAGAGATTGAAGATGGTGATAATTGAGTATTTATTGACGGTTCCTTGTCAAGACAATTATCTAACAATTGGATTATTTCTAAAGATTGTTCGTTATTTTTGCCTAATTTATTAATTATGAGATTAAAAGCAGAACAGGCATGCTCAAAGCAATCTACAAATAAGCCTAGCAGGAATTCCAATCTGGATATAGTCCATAAAAGTTGTCCACGCTGAAAATCACTACAGTAGCGTCCACGTTCAATACCCGACAGAACTCTTTTTAGAAGAGATATTCCCAGTAGTGTGTTATTATTCCATGTTGACACAATTGCTGTCTCTTGACAGACACCTATCAATTCGGGCCAAAGTTTAAGTCTTTCAAGAATGACAACTGATTTCATGAAGAAATCAAATGATGAAACATAATCTTTCTTGAAATAATATATGTGCCCAAATAAGACATAGTTTTCAGCTTGCAAGTAATCAGAATCCACTCTGTTTCTAATATAATTAAGAGATGCATTTATGAAAACCTCAGCGAGGGTGTATTTTTGAAGGTGCATTAGTGCGTCTGCTATTCTTCGATACACTATTGACGTCTCAACGCCAATTGATTTAGCAGCATCGCCTTTAAGCAACTTAATGTAACTATGCCAAGTTGATATAGCTTTAGGGTAATCACCGAAAAGAAATAGTTTTTCTGCAATATTCAAATAACTTGCAACTTTTCCAGTTGCGTTTCTTAAATAACCATCCGCCTCAGCATAATTTCCATTATCGCAACTAAACCTAAAACTTTCTAACAGGAATGATACATATTTAGCCTGACCTCTTTCTGTTTCATCGGTTGGATCTATGCGACGTTTAGCCTCATCTAAAAATTTCTTCGCTTTATCAAAGAGACCTAATCTTCTGTAACACGCTGAAATTGAAATGCATGTCTCGGCAAATACGGGATCAGCGTATGTCTCGTTTTCATCAAATCCTTGTTTAAAAACATTTATACTATGCCCTGTAGTTGAATCAAAACGCGAAGATGTCATTCTCCAGAATGATTTCTTGTAATTATCTATTGCCTTTTCCAAATATCCGGCCACTTCATAAGACTCTGCAATTATCGCATGTCTCCGTATATGTTCCAAGCCATGTGTCGATTCTTCTTCTATATACTTTTCAAGAACACTAAAAAGTTTCACGGACGGGCCATGTAAGTGCAAAGCGAGCAATAATCTTTGAAGATTAGCGCAATAATCATGATAATCACAGTCAGATATGCTCCGGCTTCCGTTTTCATTTTCTTCCCACAATTTATCGAATTGCTCATAACTAAGGATTAACTTCTCCGGAGAATAACCTTCCATTAATAGTTTTTCCCAATATGACGTTACATTACGTTCATCGTTCTTCCACAAATGGGTAAAGACTATTGGATCCGAAACTAGAGAAAAGACTTCAAGATAATTCCCGATAGCGAAATAATGATGCATCAGTTCTTCTTGTCCTCTTGCCGATTTGTTTTCTTTTTCTTCAAACAAATCGATAAGCGAGGCATGAATACTTTTTTTTGTGTTCTCACTGGTTAAGTATGTGCGCTCGACGGCATTTCGCAGATATTGATGCGCAAACGTTATTAAGCCATTTCGTATAAAGAAATGACGTTGGAAAGAACAATAGAAACTTGACCAATATAGAAGAGGTGCCGAGATAATACGTAGAATCTCTTCCTCACTTAGCCCATATCTTGACAACGCAATCGCACCTAAAGCTTTCTCTATCCATGAGTACTGTATATTAGTTCTCAGTCTATCAAGGATGTGAGCAAATAATGAATTGATAGAAGAGCATGACAAATATGAATTGACAAGTGAATCCATTGTGTCATATCTCCCCGTAACAATCAATTCATTTAAGAGTGTTTTTAGTGCCAAAGGATTCTGTGACAGCGGCCAATTTACAATTCTAATTAGATTATTATCTCCTAGATCTCTCCCATGGAACTTTTTGACATACAATTCTACAACTTGCTTCCTATCAGATTTAGACGTCAGGCCATCAACAGTTATAAACTGATCAGGATTAAATTTCCTAATAATATTCTCGGTGTCATCACCATGAAGTGTAGAAATAATCAATTTTACATCCTGCGGCAATGAATGTAAATGAAGCCATGACAAATCAAGTCCCGTATTTAGCTGATTAACAGCATCAATAATAAGAAGAAGTTTACGTCTTTTCCTTAGGTGGCTTCTAGAGAATAGTGTATAAATGGAACTTTTCTCTTCATTATTTATTGGCGGTTCAACATCCAAACCAGTGATGATTTCATGTAGAATGCGTTTTTCAATTTGTTTAAAATTATTTTCAGTTCCACCGGATCCAACGAAGTGGTATATGCTATCAACTCCTTTCTCAGAATACTCCTTGGCTTGAGTTGAGATCCAATATGCGAGTAACGAACTCTTTCCACTACCACTCTTGCCAGTAATCAGTAACAATTGTTTAGACGGACTATCTATAAAATTATTGATAGCTATCAACTGATTCATATTTGGGACATAAAACCTTGACAAATCTGTTAGAATAGACTGCTGCATTAAAAACTGCTCACGATAACCATCCTGATTCGTGTCTTCCGGAAACAGCCTATCTAGGATATCTTCAAAAACAATTCTAACAATTCTTCCGAATTCTTCGATTGTGCAATAATTTGATGTCCAAATATGATTTTTTTTATCACAGATTATTCTCGCTTCATTGAAACGTTCGCCACAAGCCTGAATATCGCCGTTCAATACTTTAAGTCTGCAATCTTTGCCAATGGTATCAAGATCCGAATCTCTAGTAAGAAACAGTGCGTTTATTTGCTTTTTTTCATCTTCTCCGCAATCAAGCACACCGTATCGCATTTCCATTTCAGTAATGCTCAATTTCTTTTCAAAGTATTTGCTTAGTACGCTGTACTGTTCTCTGAGAATTACATTGGAATCAAATACTTTGATTTTGTCTGGTTGGGTTCCATAATGACCACCTATAATACCTATGAAAAAAGGGAATGAGTTGTCAATCTCATTCATGCAAATTTCAATTGTTTTACCCAATTCCGTTCCGGCAGGGATTCCCCAACGCAAGTCCAGCACTGTAACTGCAACAGCGCGCTTTCTTGCTTTCTCTTGAATCAGAGGGAGCACGACATCTCTAAGATAGTTGCGTTCATCTTTCATATCTTCAAATGACGATGATATAAAGACGCGAATTTGCCTCTTCTCTTTTATGAAATCTCTATGTCTCATCCTAATATCAAAAGTGCCACAACGGCAAGTAGTCCATTCCTATTATAATATAACTTGGGAACGCGGGTAGCTTTAATCTTGCCTACTAATTTCATTCACTGCTTGTGAAATAAGTTCGATTACTTCTTTGATTAATGAATTAAGGATAAAGCCAATGATGAAGAAAATTTTATATGAGGTAGTTGGTAATTCAGAATAAAAGAGTATATCACTATTAATACAGTGCATTACTAAATTAGGAATCAAGAATAATCCATGCCAAATTGCGGCTAACCAACCATATTCTGTAGCCGGTTTGATATGACAAAAGAAATAACATGCTGCAAAAGTAACTACTATGCAAATACCAAGTTTAACAATCAATTTTTTCATTGCGATATTGTTTTATTTAATTGAATAAAGTTCCTCAAGTGGATAACATATGAGATAAAGAAGGCTTTAAAGCGTTTGGTGCCTCACAAATTATCTCCATATTGTAAACGACAATTAACACGCCTTCTATCTGTTCAAAAGTAGACAAATTAATAACAAACTGCAAGCGATTTAAAACAATTAATTAGGCTCACATGAAAATAATCACTATTTTCGTAAAAGACATGGGCGTTTAGCGACATGGTAATGAGGCGAGTATTGTATAAGTACAATATCGAGGTCTTATCCAAATGTTGTCATATGCTTAAATATAAGATTCATAACTATGGGAGATTACAAATATGATTGGCTCGCTTTTATAAGCTATAAACATGATGATATTGAATGGGCCAAGTGGCTTCAAGATAAGTTGGAAAAATACAAATTACCATCATATTTAAATGAAGATTACCCTGGTATCCGTAAAGATCTAAGACCAATTTTTCGAGATGAAACAGACCTGCGTCTTGGATATCTAACAGAAAATATAATCTCAGCATTGACGTGTTCCAAATATTTAATAATTATATGTTCTCCCACCACGCAGGATTCTGAATACGTGAAAGAAGAAGTGCAAGAGTTTATCAATCTTGGAAGAGAGTCCATGATAATTCCCTTCATCGTTCAAGGAAAACCAGAAGAGTGCTTACCTTCCCCAATACTAAAATTACCGCAAATCCCTCTAGGAGCCAATGTTAATGAAATCAGCAAAGACTATGCTGCAATTAAAGTAATTGCAAAATTACTGGGAAATATTGACATAGATAAGTTGTGGAATCGCCATTTAAAAGCCGAAGAAGAAGAAAGAGAAAAACTACTTGCTGATAAAAGACGCCTTCAGATGGTTCAAAGCAGATTTTTGGCAAAGGAGGCTGAAAAACTAATTAATATAGGTGATACCTGCATGGCTAGTATGCTCCTTCTATATGCTTTACCTAAGGACCCTTACGATCAAACCGATCGGCCTATGACCAAAGAAGCGTTAGAGGCTTTACGTAATGTGGTCTACCACGAACGAAGTGGGCATCCGTATCTCACCAGCTGGTTTAGCAGTCCAATTAGTGCATATGACATCAGTCCGACAGGAGAATTTGCGGCAGTTGGTCTATTTTCCGAAGTTTTTTTCTTAATGCCGATACTAAGTGTTATTAACTTGATTACTGGAGAACGGTTCGACATAGGCATAAGTTCCAATGGATTTAGCTATGGCGTAGATACTGTTCATTTCAGTCTTGACGGCACATATCTATTAGGAGCTTATTGTTCGGATAATTTCAAAATCTGGGACACTAAAACATGGAGGGCTAAATCATTCAAATTAAATAGTTATATAAGTTCTTTTCATTTTGCTACTTGGGTAGGGGCAACTAATGTACTTGCTATCGCTGGTTCAAATATTGCTAATGAAGATTATCACACTATACTCCTTCTAAATATCGATAATAATATACTTCAATGTAGTCCCTTCAATGGTCAGGGATTTGTTAAATGTATTGTTTCAAGTCACGATGGAAAACATATTGCATATAATACAAATGATAACCTATCCGTTATAGACATAGACAATAGACAACATTTTGATATAAGTCTACCTAAGACGAATATTCATTATTTATTTAATCCTAGCAACAGTAATGAACTTGTTATTTTATCAAAAGATGAGCATAAATTATTCTCCTTTAACATAAGGTCAAAAACAGTAGAACAGATTAGTGGTAATGATGAACATGCTAAAACATTTACTTTCACTAAAGATGGCAATTTTATGGCCTGGGGCTCTGATAATGGGGTGTGCAGATTAAACCTAAAAACGAATTTAATTGAATGGCCAGAAATTAATCCTGAAGGTGGTGTCATATGCATGGCATTGTCATGGGATGGAATATACATTGCATTCGCGACGCCTACAGGAGTCTATTGCTATAATTGTCATACACGTCATATGTGGAGAGCAATAGACTTTGAAGGGCAAGACGCGTCTAGTATCAAACTGAAATTCTTGGCAGATACTTATAAGTTATCTTTGGTTTACTATGATAGAAGTAGCAGCGAATATGTTTTCAATGTTCTAGATTTATTATATCTCTTTGAACTGACTGCAACCAATATAAAATGCATAGAATTATCTAACGACTGCCGTTATCTTGCTTATTACAATGAAGATAAAGAATTATATGTGACTGATATTCCTGCCATGTGTACGAAACGCTTAAAAATGACATGCTCGAATCTTTATACATTAACCAGGCCTCTTCTTTTCAGCAATGATAACATATACTTAGCTGCGTTGTGTTATGATGGAACCATAACCGTTTTTAATTTAGAGTCTGGGGAGGAGTATCATTCTAACATAATAAAAGAATCTGGTTGTTCTGACTCTATTCAATTTGACTTTACTCGTTTTGATGAATTAATGGTTTTCATAGATTATCAAACCAAGATAGCATTTATTGTTGATGAATATGTATGTGTCTGGGATTTCATTACGAATGTTCAATTAACCAATAAACTTGAATTTAGGCCAGAATACGTATCTTATAATAACTCAAATAATACTCTGATAATTACTGGCAGAGGTCATTATATATGGATCTGGGATTTAACAGATAATCATTTGTTCAATCGCGAAACAACGTGTCATGCTTTTGATGGTAAACACATTGTGCTATCAAATGAAAATGGCAATCAATTGCAGATAGTCAATATTGATACTAATAGTATCCATTATGTGGAGAGTTCGCAACACATTAGGTCAATGGCAATCAGTTCTGATGGCAAATACCTTGCTATGGAAGATTTCTCTACTTATCCTAATATTGTCATATTGGATCTCGATACTCACGAAAATAATACTTTAGAGGCATATACTGACTCTGCAATATGTATGTTTGTGAACATATATTTTGAAAAAGATAGCCATGTCCTAGTAAGTGTCTGCGATACGAGAATTACCCGATGGCACCTTGATACTGAAGAGAAAGAAGTGTATAATAATGCTCAATGGGTTTGCGCAAATGGCAAGAGTCATATTAAAATCGTATTAAAAGATGGGATGGTGCAATTAATAAATCACCTCTCGGATAGTGAACTTATTCATACTTTTAATAAGCGGTTCAAATCACGCTCTTTTAGCAACTTGGAAAAAATGAAATACTATCTAATAGACTGACTCATTGCTGTTCAGAACTTTTAACGGACAGCAATGAGTTGAATCATCCAATATTGGATGCCTGGAACACCTATATCGAAGAACATTGCGGTTGGCTTTTGCCGGTATGTGTGTCAATGTCGTATCTGCGTGTCGCGCAGCAATCGTATATTCGCTCATAAGCATCTGCGAGGCTGTACGACACTGGTACCACAGACTTGGATGGAGGATGTACTGAGAAAGATCCCATACTACCAGTGCGACCTGCAGGATCGGGCAGAACTCCTGCCCTTCAACTCGTATCGAGTCGGTGCTAAAAGTTTGATTTGTGCAATACGGTCGTCACTGGAGGCTTACTAAGCAGGAATCTTTCCTTGCATGTCTTGTTGAGAGAAGCGTGCCGATTCAGGAGATAATTATCCTGACCTCGCGGCTAGCTTCCGCCAGCTAGGGATTGAACGGGTCGAGATTCTCGTTCAAGGAGTGCTTCGGAGGGGCGCTTTGCTCATGATCTACACTTTTGATGCATCAAAATAGAAAAGTTCCCCTTCGCGATTACTTCCTACGAGTCCGTGTTTTGTTACGTGCATATCGTATGAGGAGCCGAGGAATGCGACACCTATGAGCTCATTGCTCTTTTTGAACAAAAGAACACCATTCTTTAGCGATACGTACAACATAGCGTTATCTGGAGATACGGCCGCATATTGAACATCATGTTCTATAAGCATTGGACTTTTTGAGTTAAAATCCCTATAGTAAAGCGCATCTTCTTTGTCTAGTGTATAGAGGCCTTTATTACTCGCGCACACCACTTTTTCGTTGATGCCCCATGAAACACGTTCTTTTGTTTCAGGGTTTAACTCAATAACATCATTTTTGGTGGAATAATATATAATGTTACCAATTACCACCAAACATGGAGCACTAACGCGATTAGAATGATGCTGGTATTCCTCAATAGAAATGGGTCCTCTCGTTGAGAGCTCCCCGAAGAAATGCCATTCCCTAAAGAGTGTCCAAGGGAAAGAAATGTGGTCAAGGTCCTCTTCTAGTTCGATAATACTACCGTCTGAAGTGTCTATAATTTCAAGATTCTCTGTGACAATATATTTAGTTCCAACAGACCATATCCAATTACTAATATCCATAGATCCTTCAGATTTCACATCCAGTTCAGTGCCCCCAGTCCTATCAAACATATAGTAATGATACTCTTCCGGCATAAATAGACAGAGGTCATCAGCGTAATAACCAATTGCTGCGACAACATGCTGGTCATCTTCCGTAAAACGTATGGCCGTGCAAGGAGACGGAAGTTCCTTAGTCGTACCAATTATACTGTTATCGCCTATGTTCCGAATCTCGATAGCATTACCATCGTTACATTTACAAATAGCATAAATATCCCCTTTATTGGAGACTGCCGACGCAGAAATATACTCGCATTTAGTCATTATGTGACGCTTCATCATCCATCGTCCGTCTGACTTAATAATAGAGTGATACTGTGGGTAATACTCTTCTATATTATTCTTTCCGACAGATACTATAAAAGAGTCATTTTGCTCTGAATAATTGATGGCATTAACCCCGATCTCCGCATAGGCAAGGAATCGGTTAACTCGAAGTAGCTCTTGTAGACTTATGATTTGTCCTTTTTTGGACAAAAGAAATTTGAAATCAGGGGTGACATCAATAATAAAATCAATTTCTACACATGCTACTAGCTTTATCGGATGTAGTTCCCATAAAAGAAGATTGGCCCTTTCATAGACGAGCATTTTATCCTCAGTATTATTTATCCAAACCCGACCTGGTCTATCATGGATGAATAGAGGATGCTCTCTCATTTGAAGATTCCCAGTATTCTCATCGTAATGAACGATATAGCCTTTATCGGAATAACGGACGCCACCAAATGCTGACAAGATACAATAATGCTCTGAACATGCGACAATCTTTTTTTCAACGCCAAACTTCGAAACGTCCCCCACAAAAGAAAAGGATATTTTTTCTACATGAGGAGTAGTACTAAATCTAGACAAAGTGGTTTCATCTGTAAAAGCCCATGCCCATTTTCCGTCATGTGAAAGACGTCCTCCTTGTTGTGAAGCATTATTAATTATTGATTTTAAATTTCTAAAAATGATTATTTCATTTAAATTTGCTAACAGAATTGTTTCCCCTGTAGTACTGACATTTGTATAATCTGCGCAATACTTACATCCATAAACTAGCCCCTCTTCATAAAAATATGCTTTCTTCCTCCCGCAAACGCAGATGGTCTTTGCGTCATCACTAATGTCAATACTTATGACGTCCTCTTTTATTTCAAAAACAAGCTGTTCAATCTGAACGCTTTTCTCAATCGAATATAAGTAAACAAGCGATCTTCCATTATCCGGTTTTACCATCACGACCGTTTTTCCGTCCGACGCAAGCCTGGACAAATTAGCAGGGCAACTCAATGTATCTATAATGGCGGAATGCCATGACATGGACGCGAATTGATTGGGCACAATACTACGTGAATAACAACTGGGGAGCACTCCAAGCGCTAATAAAGTAGCTTCTGGTGAATAAACGGCTGATAAGTTTCCAAGTTGTTTTCTGACTCTAGATAAAGTGAAACTCCACTTGGGAATCTGGCCGACCGTGTCATTTGATAAGATCTCCGACAGCACTTTATCAAGGATAGTCAAAGTATCTGTCCTATCTATGGAGTATGCTACCGATATAAATTCGAGATTGAGGAACGATGCCTCAATGATTCTGGAAAGAACCCTATAAAACTCTTCTTTTCGGCCGTACAAAGATAGGTACACCTCGAGAGTTTTGTATCCCGCATACAACGTCTGCGAAGCGAGGTGCGCATTGTGAGTATTATCCTTGTAATACTCCCAACAACTATACATCGTTTTCGCCCCCGTGTTTGTTCTGCTTAATGCATTGGATATGTCGTTTCTGAGTTCTTTTGAGGATAACGTATAAAAAGAGCCATATTTGTTGTATGTGTTTATAAGAAAAGGTTTAATGCGTGCATAAAGACGAGCCCAAACTATTGGAGGCACACTTTTGTCTGTTAAAGTATGAAAACTTGACTGTCTCAGTCTATTCCAAAAGATAGAATCATGGAGAAGCAAACTCAAAATTTCCTCGTCGTTAAGCCCAATTCTATCCATTGAGAATGCACTGAGGACTATAGGCGCAGCGCCATATCCATATTTATCATCTTCGCCAACAATCTTTCGGATTAATTCATCAGATAGACCAATGGCGTCTTTAGGATATACTGGAAGCGATTCCCATGATCGAATTGAAGAGAGTGATTGGGACAGTAACTTGAGATACCGTCCGGTGCGTTTTGCACCTTCTAGTTGGTGCGATAATTCCTGACTTTGAGATTCTGATATTTTACGCCCATGTGCCAATATGGAACCCGCAATTAACTTCTTTGAATCATCAAGGCCGAGTTCATTTATTGGTATTACTTTTATATAACTGCCTGGATAAAAAGAATCTCCTTCAGTTGATGTGAAGATAACCTTGATTCCTGGAGCATATACCCCTTTTTCACTCGTCGGGAAAATGTTCTCCATATAGGAATCTTTGATCCCCCCAGCATTGTCAATAATAAAGAGGTGGCGAGCTGGCGATAATGTAGTAAGCCATAGAAAGCCATGATCCAGTGGAATTTTCTTACCATCTTCCATTCTACCAGTGTAACTGGTCAAAGGCCTAACTCTTTCGTGAATGGTCTTCTCGATTTCTCTGGCGGTAGAAGATTTTTCTGTTAAGCCACAAAAGATGATAGTCGTCTTATTGTATCCATTTATCTCTGCTATTTTCGATACTAGTGCTGACTTGCCAACACCAGCTGGGCCTTTTATCCATAATGCGGTGTCAGCTTCTGGATTATTTATATACTCAAGTATCTGCTTAATCTCATCATCACGACCAACGAAGTCATTGGCCAGGGCTTCTGCATGTTCAAAGTGTTCGGAGACTTCGTAGTCTAGTGATTTCTTGACGCTTGCAGCAATCTCTTTCTCTATAACTTCTGTGATGTGCTTATTGAAACTCTCATAGAGAATCTTGTCCTCTTTACCAGAAGTGTAGTCAGAGTAATTAAACTTTGGAGAGATATAATGATGTTTGCTAAACTTTTTCTTAACGATACGCCGAAGTACAGTCTGGCTTAATGTTTCTCTGAATCCTGAGGATGAATACGAATCGGGGGCCTTCTTTAGTGTTCGAACATATGCGATGATGTGATCCTGCGCATCCGTACTTTCTATACCTTTCATTATCTCCTGCTGTGTAGCAGAGAGACCTTTTGTTATCGGGAAAAGGGCTTTGGAAAGAGGCTTCTCAACCTCCTCATGGAATACCGTGTTGCTTATATATTTCCCTTCACGCCCTTTAAGCACATATCGAGACTCGTCTGAATAGTTGTCATCTCGGACATACCACTCTTTAAACAGGGTTATCTGGCTACTCGAAAGAGACATGTCATCCATGTCTGAACACTTGATTTCTTCCGGTAAGGGTAGCCACCCGAAATACTCGCCGACCAGCATTATGAAGTTAGGCCGGGGTGATACCGTCTGGCAGTGCTCAATTTCACCAAGGCATATGGACATTGTTTTATTGTCCAAGCCCTCAAGATGATTGATTCCCCAGCGAAGGTCAACAACGTCCAGTTGCCATCCCTTTTCTTTGTACTTGGGTTTCAACTCTTTGAATATAGCACGAAGAATGTCACGTTCCCTCTCCATATCAGAGAACGTCGAACTGATAAAAAAGCGAATGACTGGATGTCTGTTTGGGTTGGAAATCATAATCTTAACTATTATATTATCCTAAAAATTCCAATTTTCAAAGTTGCGAAATTTCTATCAGTTTGTCAATCAATTCGTTAGGAAAGTCGAAAACTTTTTGGACATTTCCCGACAGTTCCTATGTAAATATTCCCCTGCGAGGCAAGACCTTGCAGGGGAATAATGTCGCGGCATCCTTGTCAGATTTCCAGACGAGTGAAGAGCTGAAGCTTTCGACAGAAGATGGTCAAATGCTTATCACTGATAGTTCTCTGCTACAACATTATACGAGCCGAGCGACACCTTTTCCTCTAAAAGCGGGAGGCTGCTGTTGCCTACGGTGACATCAACGTAGATAGGGAAGTGGTCGGAGGCGTCAGTGATGGTGCAGCATGAAGCCTGCTTGCATACCTTTGCTTCTGTTACCCATACATCAGGTCCACCTTTCCAGAGGAAGATGTAGTCGATGCAGATCAGGTTGTCCGGCTGGTCCGGATTGTAGAATGTGGACTGGTCCGTTCTGGACAGCACTCTCCATTCGGATGTGAAGTCCTTCAACTCTACTGCGTATGGTCTGGTGTTCATGTCTCCGCAGAAAATCACCGGTTTGCCTTTCTTCGCGTACTCAGCCTTGACCTTGTCGGTAATCTTCTTGGCGTGAACCGTGAAGGCGTCTTTCTGAAGGTGGGAGCCCAGCAGGATAAAGTCCTCAAATTCCATGAACAGGCATACTCTGTCCTCATTATATTTGACAGTTGAAGATTCCAGTTTATTCAGTTTGAGGGAGGTCGGACTGTCTATAAGCTTCAGAGTCTTCGGGTTATAGGTAATCATGTTGCCCATACCGAGCCTTGCGCTTTCATAATACTTTTCCCAACCTAAGTCCTTGGCAATGGAGTTCGCGTCATTGGGTATGCCTCTGACCTCATTCATTACCGCTACATCTGCCTTGAGCTCCCTGGTGACATCGGCGATCAACTTGGTGCTTGAATTTCCGCCTTGAGAGCATTGGCCGATATTGTAGGACATGATCCTGTACTTCTTGTCAGCCTTGAATTCGAGCTGGGCGAAGCGGTGGACATGTCCAGACATGAACTCCTTGGACAGGAGGCTTCTGTTCATTGACCCTGACGCTGATGTGAATGTAACATCCACACGGTCAGACTTTTGCGAAGGTACGACAATGTAGAATGGCGCGGCCTTGGATTTGTCGAGGACCGGCGCATTCAGCGTCTTGAGGGTGTAGGTCTTGCCATTCTTGAAAGAGACTGCTATGCTGCTCAGCTTGTCGATGCCTTTCATCTGGAAACACAGAACGCTCGACTTGCATTCGAGCATTACCGAATGCTCTTTGGTGCCGGACGGATTGTGATACGTGAGAGTCATGGCAGACGGGTCGAAAGTCCCTGCCGTGTAATTCTGTGTGGCAGGAACGTTTCCGGCATTGGTGGCAGGGAAGATGACATCTTTGATTACATTGTGGCCGCGTGCGCCGCTTTTGTATTCAAATGTTCCTCTTGTCGAGCCCGCACCGGACTTCAGGCGGAAAACGGATTGGCCAGCATCGCCTGTTACAGCGACTTCGTCTCCTTCGGACCACAGGAGACTGAACTGTCCTGTGTTTTCGCTTCCGAGGGTAACCTTGCTTTCGGAACTGCTTATGCCGATTACCAGCTCCTCGATCGGGCTTCCGTTATCCTCTTTTGTGCAGCCCGCTGCCAAAAATGCGGCAGCGAGCAACATATAACAAATTCTTTTCATAATCTAAACCATTATCAGCATCATGACGGCCGTCATGCTCACCAGGACAAGTCCGATAAGCGACTCATAAGGAATCAGCCTGAGCCTTTCCTTGAGGTCCATTCCGATAGAACCGCCGGTGGCATGGAAGAACGAGCCGTGTGGAAGGTGGTCCAGGACGGTAGCACCCGCATTGGTCATGGCCGCCGCCCAGACTGCATTGACCCCGGCAGCGAGAACAGTCTGCGCGAACGATGCGGAGGCTATGGTGGCACCGGCAGTCGTGCTGGCCGAAGCCGCACTCATCAGGATCGACGAAACAGGCGCAATCAGAGCCGCGCCGCCGTCCCATCCTGCAATCAGGCTAATCAGCAGGTCCTTGACAGCAGACGCTTTGATGATACCCGCAATCGTGCCCGTACCCACCAGGAGCACCGCAATCGGGGACATCTTCTCCAGCCCGTAACTCATGCTCTCCAGCGTGCTTTTCCACTTGCGCGTCGCCAGAACCCCGGCAAGACCGCCTGCCGGCAGAGCAATGGCCGGGTCAATGGAGATGCCGAAAACCGGTCTCAGGACCATCAGCAGCACAGCCACAAGCGGTCCAGTGATACTTGCCATAAATGACGGCAAATCAGTCTTGGAACAGTCAGTTCCCTCCGCATCCTTCATATCCGAAAAGCCTTTGTCTGGCAGCATCGGCAATATGATGAAAATCAGCGCAGCCATTCCGACCAGTGCCGGGACAATGCCCGCAGCCATAACTGACGACAGCGGCGCGTCATAGTTTTCCGCGGCAATGATGGTGTTCGGGTTAGGGGAGACGATATTTCCGCATTTTCCGCCACCGATCAGTGCCAGAAGCACTTTTCCCTTGGACAAGCCCATCTCCTTGCCGATCATTATGGCGATCGGAGCCACAGTGATGACAGCCACGTCGATAAATACGCCCACGCCGGTGAGGATAAATACGGACAAGGCCAATGCAAGGAAGACATTGCGCCGTCCGGCCTTCTCCACGATGGTCAGAGCTATCTTGTCAGCCGCGCCGGTCTTGACCAGCACACCGGTCAGCACGCCGGCAGCAAGAATCCTGACAATGGCAGGGCAGATGTCCCGCACGCCGGAAAACATTTCCTTGATGGTCAGGTCGAAACCCCATCCGGACATAAGACCGCTGACTATAGCTCCGAGAATCAGAGCATAGACAGGGTGACATTTCTTGAGTATCAGAATAATTGCAAGCGTAAGACCGATTGCAACTGCAATTGCGCTATTCATTGAGCAGTAAACGTTTGACAGTTTCGTAAATATTGTGTTTGGCAGTTTCCGGACGCATTGCCTCGGCCAGGCTCATCCCTTGTGGACTTACGGCCTCGATGATATGGAATCCGCCTTTCAGGAGCATCTGCTCATCTCTGATGGCGCCACTCACGAGCGCGACAGGAATCCCCATCCGTCTTGCTCTCTCGAGAACGCCGGCAGCGGTTTTTCCCTTCAATGTCTGGTAATCCGAGCAGCCCTCTCCGGTGATGACAAGGTCGGCCCCCTCAATGACTTCATCGAAATCGATCTGGTCCAGAATCATGTCCACACCACGTCTCAGTTCCGCACCCAAATACGCACGGAAAGCCCCACCAAGACCGCCTGCGGCACCCGCTCCTTCCATATTGCTTACGTCAATGCCGGTGTCAGCCAGTATTTTCAATGCATATCCGCGCAGTCTTTCCTCCAGCACTTCCACATCCTCTTCCGAAGCCCCTTTCTGCGGACCGAAAACACGGCTTGCCCCATTTTTTCCTATATATGGAGTATCCACGTCGCAGGCTACCGTAAACGACAGGCCGTGGGCCTTTTCCAAAAAACCGTCTGCGCTTATCATTCCCATTCCGCCGTCATTGGTCGCGCTGCCTCCGAGCCCGATGAGGAAGCGTCTGCAGCCTTTGTCGATGGCGGCCAATATCAGCTCGCCCAATCCTTTGGTGGTGGTAATCAGTGGATTGCGCTCTTCTTTGGTCAGAAGCGTAAGTCCGCAGGCAGCAGCGGATTCAATGATGGCAAGATCTCCTGCCACCCCATAAACTGCCTTGACAGGCCGGCCCAGAGGGTCAGAGACTTCAGCCCATTCCAGGTGGCCTCCTAATGTATCCACGAGAGCATCCACAGTGCCTTCCCCTCCGTCAGCTACAGCCAGACGGACGATCTCACAGTCGGGATACACCTCGGCCACGCCCTCAGCAGCAGCCCGGGCAACCTCAGAGGATGACAGGCATCCTTTATAGGAATCACAAGCGATGACTATTTTTTTCATACCTTGATAAATATGTCCTTTTTGTACATCAAGTGCAGAATCAGATAATTCAACAGCAGATAGGCCGACCAGAACAGCACCTTGTCCCAGCCCTCTCCCACGAGATTGCACAGTCCGCCGCAGAAGAAATTGACAGTATATTTCAGGTCAATGAACTTGGGCAGCAGGAAGATGGCGATGGAATTTATGCCCACCACCCTCAGCGGAAAAGCCCATTTATGATAGCCCTTGACATCGATTATCCAATAGAAAAGCGCAAGCATAGCGACAGAATAACCACCCACGACAAGCGTGAAGGAACTGCTCCACAGCTTCTTGTTCAGTGGAAGCCAATGTGACCATACCAGTCCGATGACAGTCATGACCACAGCTGCTGCGAGCATATACAGGCATTTCTTGTTTCCGCTGTGCTTGCTGAGCCGCAGATATTCGCCGGTGAAGTTTCCCAGCATTGCCGTAACTACAGCCGGGAACGTACTCAGCAGCCCCTCAGGCTCATAGACGCCTTCCTTGTATATGCGGCCCGCGAACAAAGTCCTGTCGATATACGCGGCGATGCTGCCCTCGACACAGTGCGGCGATGTCCCTGCCGGCGCATCAGGAGCCACAATGAAGCTCACAGCCCCATAGACTGCCAGGATCAATGCAGCGATGACTATCCGCCAGCATGGCTTGAAATTCATATACAGAATGGAAGCCAGCATTCCGGCAACTCCTATTCGCTCCAGTACACTGAAAAACCTGTGCGGTCCGCTCTGGAATTTCAGCAGTCCGTTGCATATCATGCCGAGAAATACCAGCATGGCTGCTCTCCAGAATACCTTCAGGTAGATCTGGCCCTTGGTCCTGCCGACGCTTACCTGCTTCGCGTAGGAAAACGGAAACGATACTCCCGCTATAAATATGAATAGCGGAAATATGGTATCGTGATGTGTCAGACCGTCCCAAGCCACATGGTGCATCTGTGTTTCCAGCCAGCAGGATTCCCCGCCAGGGAACAGACAGCAGATGGCTCTGATTAGGTAGGCGAGACCTGCTATGAAAATCATGTCGAAGCCCCTGAGCGCATCCAGTGATGCAAGACGTCCGTTTGGCTGTAGATTATTCATGCCTCAAATCTTCATTGTACTTGTTCCAGAGCTTTTTCACGACCTCGATTTCGTCCCCGCTCTTCTCGGTAGGGAAGCATGTCGTGTCGGAAATCCAGTTCCATTCGTAGTCTTTGCATTTCTGGGCAAACTCGTTCTGGTCGAAGTGCCCCCAATTGGCAAGGACGTCCTCGAAGAACAGATTCCATCTCTGCTTGTAGTAGCCGTTCATCATTCCTGACCACTGTTTGCAGGCATAGTCAAAGAGTTTGCAGTCCTTGTTGCCCCATGTTCCCAGAAGGTTGCGCGCATTCTGTTCGTAGAGAGCGGACTCTTCCGGCGTGGTTCCCATGGCCTTCGCGCTTTCGAGCCATACGCCGAGCAGGAATTCTTTTCTTGTGGCCAGCAGCGTATCCATATCAGAAATCAGGGTATCGAAAGCCTCTGCATTGGCCTTGAACGCCTCCATGTCACCATTCTTGTAGTCAGCTGCTAACTTCTGCTGAATCACCGAAGCGTAGTCGGCGAGCACCTGACGGGTGATATCTACGATGTCATACCTGTAGCCGTCGCTCCCTGAAAGTTCATCAATGCAGGAATACAATGACTCCCAGGCCTTTACAAGGTCAACGCGGTCGTAACATTTGTTGGTGTTGGTGCAGCCCTTGGGATTCTCCACGAATGTAGGACGTCCCGTGATTATGGACTCGTGACCGCCATTGTTCACATTGTTCTCGAAGGCGGTGGCGAAAATGCCTTTCCACGCTTCGACGGCAGCAGGTGAAAGCTTGCCGTAACGGTTTGTCGTATAATTCTTTATAAATGAGTCAATGTCCACAGGCCTGCCTTCGTTCCAGACATTTTCCAGCATGAGCGCGTAGATGATAGGGGTGTGTCCGATGCCCTCCGGAGTCAGACCGATTCCGCTCATCTTGCCCGAAGTCGAGTCCGCCAGTGCAGCAGCCGGGTCGTTGGCCACAGAAGTCGCATTTCCGGACAATGTTATGTTCTGTCCGAAGTTCTGCAGCATGCACCAGAGCCAAGGCTTGCCATAGTAGGCGTGGGTACGGTTCCAAACCGGGAATCTCTCGCTCCACAGGTCGAGAATCAGCATCTTGTCATCCGGCACAGCAGAAAGAAGCGCCTGAATCTGAGGGTCATGCCAGAAATGTCTCTCGTGATGGAACATCCATCCCTGCATTACCCATACGGCATCCGGATCCACTTCCGACATCGCGTGGTAAACCTTGGCGCTTACCCCTTTCAGATATTCGGGGTCATCTGTCGGCGGTATGTTTTCATTGAAGGTATCGGCCGTGTAATAATGGTTCGTGCCATAAATTTCCGTCTGAGTCTCCAGGAACAGTTTGCCTATTTCGGAAAACATATCCTCGGACGGGTCCAGTACATAAGTCTTGGGGAAGTTCACCCACTGTGTGTTCTTCGCCTTCACGTCCGGGAATTTTTCTATCAATGCCGGTGGTACGTGGCCGGTGAACGACGGCAGGATAGGAGTCATTCCCAATGATCTTTCGCGATAAAGTATCTGCTTCTGGAGTTTCTCGTGTTTTTCCATAAAACTCAGAGGCAGAGGGCCTTGCCAGCCGTCCAGATTGCCCATCCAGAACCAGTTGAAATATGCAGGTCCGCTGAAGAACGACTCGAGGTCTTTGTCAGTTAGGCCCAGCTTGTGGTAAACCCTGCGCCAGATGGAGTTCTGACCGGTGATGGCCAGCGGCATATTGATACCGTTCAATGCCATCCAGTCGATTTCCTTCTGCCATCTGTCGAAGTCCCACCAGCTCATGCTGTAGTTGAATGTGCAGTAGTTCAGGTAGTAACGCCATTTGTACGGTGACGTCTTAGTCACCTTTTCCTCCGGCAGAGGCAGGCTTTCGGGGAGAACTGTATTGCTTCCGCACCAGCTCAGGTGGAATCCGCAGAAGTCGCGCAGATACTGCCCGAGCGCACTTGCGATGCTTACTCCATTGTTTCCGCCAAGTACGATTTTTCCGTTTTCGGCACTGAACTCGAAGTAGTCGAGACTGTCCTGACGTTCCGGAAGAAGACGGACGATGAAGTCTGCTGACCTGCCGGAAGTGACACGGTCAATGAGGCCTTTCACGGCATTGACCTGTTCTTTTTCTGTAAATACGGTCTGTGTCGCCTTGTCCGTGCCGCAGCCGACAAGAGCTGAAGCGACAAGTGTCAATGTCGTGAAAATGATCGCTGCGCGTGATATCCACGCCATCCCGCATGTGCTACTTTTCATTTGCTATGAGTTCTTTTGCGACCTCCAGAGGAGAGTCAAATGGTTTTGTATTACTGTGATAAGGAGTGTTGATCCATTCCTCTTTCCATTCTTCCATCATCTCAGGCTTTTCGGAGAAATGGATTTCGATCCGCGGAATGTAATAGTCCTTTATGAGTCCGGACCAGAATCTTGCCGCGTAGTCCTCCTGCCATCCGCCCCATGTGGTGATGAGCCTCTTGGCATTGGCCTCCCTATGATCCTTTTCGATGCTGCTGCCTTCATTTCTTGCGTCAGCAATCCATCTGTCGAGCCTGTGGAGCGGATGGGATGCGAGCAGTCTGTCCACATCAGTAAGGAGTGCTACAGTCTTTCTCAATTCTTCCCTGCCTTTGTCCGTCTTTCCGAGTTTCAATGCCTTTTCATAATGTCTGTCAGCGAGTTCGCCCAGCCACAAAGATGCGAATTCTATGGCATCATTGAAATAGAGAGGGGAGTCCTTGCATTTGTCTGAAAGGCTCAGGAATATTTCCACTGCCTTTCCGAAGTCATTATTGATGTCGTGGCGGCTCTTCCTCCTCTGGTCTGGCACTACCGTCTGCCAGGTGAAACGCGGGTATGAATATAGTGAACTATATACGGATTTGTGCAATAGTTTCCAGGCTTCCCTCATTCTTTCGTCGCTGAATCCATAGCGGGCGCGATAGTAGCCTTCCAGCCAGCGGTCAATGTCAATGCTGTCTTTCGTCCATCCCATGTCGGCGAGCAGTTCATAGACGACTTCATTGTTCTCAAGGCCTTCCGGGGCGCTGCCGAAGCCGACAAGATTGTCTGCATATTCTGAGGCAAGCGCTTCTGCCGATGCTGTGGCGTACATGTCCAGGTCACCGGTCGGGAGGACTTTTCCTCCGAAATTCGGCACATAGCTGTATATCCATTTCTTTCCGTGGAAGCCCTGCTGGACTTTCCATGTCTGCTCGGTGTGCCATACCCATTTAGGATAGTCATTGCCGAGGTCAATGATGATCATCTTGTCGTCAGGCACTTCTGAGAGCATTGCCTTGAGACTTTCCGGATCCCAGAAATCGTGCTGGTAGCCGAATGTCCAGCCTTGTGTAACCCAGATGGCATCAGGGTCGCCGGCGGTGATGGAGTTGTAGATTGCCTTTCCGTATTCTGCAAGAAGTTTGTGTTTTCCTGCGGTATCACCTTCTTCTACAGGGAGTTTCATTTCATTGAAACTATCTGAAAGCCAATATCTTGCCTTGCCGAATTCTTTTTCCCACTCCTGTACGAAAAGTTTTCCGATTTTGCTGAACCATGGTGAGTCAGGGGAGAGCACGCAGGCATTGTCCTCAATCGGGAAGCCTCCCCAGGTGAGCTGTCTTGCCTGGATTTCAGGATGCTTTTTCATCAATGCGGGCGGGATGAATCCAGCGAATGCCGGGGCTACAGGTTCCATTCCGAGTTCTCTCATCCTGTCGAGTATCTTGTGCTGGAGCTTGACCTGCGATTTGTGCCAGTTGTCATTGAGCGGGCCGTCGAAGCTGTTCAGGTTGCCCATCCTGTGCCATGGAAGGTGTGCTGCTCCCGTGAAGAACTTGTCGATTTCGTCAGACTCCAGACCGAGCTGCAGCCATACCCGTTTTGCGATGGCTTCTGCTGCCACGCTTGCCAGCGGCATGTTCACTCCGTGGAGGGCCATCCAGTCGATTTCCTGAGACCATCTGTCCCAGTTCCAGTATGGTGCTGTGTACCCGAATGTGCAGACATTCAGGAAATAACGCAGTCCGTAAGGGGAAACTGCTTCTTCTTTCCAATCCGGCCAAGCATTGGGAATGTCCAGTTTGCTTCCGCTCCAGCAAATCATTGACCCGCAGGCGTCGCGAAGGTATTTGTCCATCGCGTAGCAGATTGCGCTCGGGCTGCTGCCCTTGAGCGTGAGGTGGCCGCCTGTCGCTTCGATTTCATACATGTCCAGTCCCTCTGCGGTCTTCGGACTTGTCTGAATTGAAACATTTTCGAGTTTTCCCATCGTTCTTTCGAACACGCCTTCAGATGCTTTGACAATGTTGTCCCCTGCATCCTTCCCGCTGCTGCAGGAAAGGGCAAACGGCAGAATTGCAAATGAAGCTATAATTCCAATGATTTTTTTCATTGCTGAACCGGATTATTTAGATTTTAGTATTACTTGGAAGATGGGGAGAAGGTCAGTCCTCCCCACCTTAATTGTGCCTGCAGATTATTCTGCGATTTCGCACTGGGTCTTGATGTCGAGGTAGACTGGTTTCATGAAGAGCGCCTCGGCTGCCTCTACAGGGAGGTATTCATGGCCATTTGCATTAGTTTCCCTTACTGTGTCATCACCCTCAAACTGCTGGATTTGCATGATTCCATAGTAGTAGCGTGGATTTGCTTCTCCTTCCTTCTTCCTTTCTGAACGGAAGATGATGTAGTCACCGGCGCGATAATTCTCCTTAATCTTATCCTTATTGGTATCTCCGGCATTGAGCAATTTGCGGAGAAGACCGCTGCCGCCTATATTGGTGACTTTTTCTGGATCCGTTTCACCAAGAGTAGAGTTGTCAAGTTTTCTCTGAATTTCTCCGAGAGCGTAGAAAGCCTTGATCTTTTCGAGATTTGTTGTCGGATTCTTGAGCTTGAAGAAAATTGCGTCAACTGCCTTGAAAAGTTCTTCTTTCTCGCCCCAGCCCCAACTGCCTCTGATATACTGCATTTTGAAAACTTTATCCGTTTCAGCTTTAGTCTTGTCGAGTGTATGGTCTCCATATTGGTAAACGTCGCACTGGCGTCCCACAGTTCCTGCACTGAGTTTGTCAGCAGTACAGAATGTATAACCTCTCTGACTTCCTATTATACCAGTCTCATTAGGTTTGATAAGTGTAGTCTTTCTTAGAACATTGGCAAAGCAGAAGCTGACGTCTTTTCCGTCAACCTGGAGAACATCGTTGAGGCTGAGAACGTGCTCGATCTTGCCGTTCACCTTGACGCCGTGCATTGAGAAGAACGATTTGGTGTCGGATCCGGCGCCTGTATTCGGGTCCGGGTATTTATCCGGGGTGTTCTCGTTGTTCTCAACCTTGTTGTCCGGATAAAGCGCTACTGCGTCGTTGAACCATACGTCACCCTTAGGCTCTCCAGTTACTTTAGGAGTGTCGAAGTAGAATGTCTTGGATGCACTGCCGTTGGAAAGAACTACCTCGATGGCATTGATGTCTTTCGAGTCTGCAAAGAATTCAGCGGTAGCTGTAGGTCCTGTTATAGTTCCGTCTTGAGCTTCGCCGACTACGCTATAGCTGCCGTCTGCCGCTTTTTTAGCTCCAGTGAAAACGGCCTTTGTTACGGCTGCATTGCTGGTAATCGTTCCTGTAAGAGCGACAGGTTCTCCATAAGCGAGAGTCTGTACTGTTTCAAGTTTGAAATTTGCATCAAGTTCTTTCTTGTTGTCATCGTTTTTGTCGCAGCTGGCGAACAACATGGTAAGTGCTGCTGCGAAAAGTAATGATTTTTTCATGATTTTGTTGATTTATGTGGTTGATAATAAATTATTTATTCCATTTCAATATCTGCGATAACAGGGAAGTGGTCGGAAAGGAGCCTTTCTTTGCAGACGCTGGTTTCGAGAAGTTTTACACCATTGCCCTTTCTGCTGTAGATGTAGTCAATCTTCATGGATGGCTTCATCGTGCTGTATGTCAATTCCCTGTTTGTGAGATCATCCCAGCCTTTTCTGAGGAATGCCATTTCCGGGCTGTCAGGCTCGGCATTCATGTCACCTGCCAGGAATACTGGATTCTTTATGCTCTTCACCTTCTTCTGGATGAATTTGACTTGCTCAAGTCTCAATTCCGCAGAACTTACTTCCAAGTGAGTGCAGATGTAGGTAATAATCTTACCGTCAGGAAGTTGGATGTCTGCTATGAGCATTGCCCTCTGTTCCTTCTTTCCGATGTTCGGGAGAATGACTCTTTCGCTGCGGACGATAGGGTAGCGGCTCAGAAGTCCGATGCCGTAATATCCGCCACGGTAGTCGATGGTCTTGCCATAGATTCCGAACATTCCGGTTTCGTGAGCGAGTTCATTGATGAACTTGACTCCATTCTGTTTCGGAGCTCTTTCGCGATGCGTGTCCCAATCGCATTCCTGAAGCGCGACAATGTCGGCGTCAAGAGATTTGATATAAGACCCGATTTCCGTCATCGAGGCTATCTCTCCGAATCTGAGATTGTAGCTCATCACGCGCAGTTTGCCGTCTCCTGCGAAGCTGTTCATGCAGAAGAGAAGTGCAACAGCGGCTGTGACAAATCTGAGTTTTTTGATCATAATTTTATTTTTTCGATAGTAATTCTGTAATAATCAAGGTTTACCGTTTTTTTGCTTTCAGCGGTCCTGCAAACGTATTCAGGCGGACAGATGACGTAGAGACTCCATCCCTCTGTACCTTCAGAAATGAATGAGCGGCAAGAATACGATGCGACTTTCTGTTCAAGTTCCTTTTCGAGTCCGTTCTTCACGCGGCCGATGATGACTGCTTTTTCCGAAAGCTTCACGCTCTTTTTGCTGAAGATTTCATCCAGCTGCGCCATCTTGTCGATTCTGCTGGTATAGATGGTTGTTCTGCCGGGAATACCTGTCTGTATGTGTATATCGGCTCCTCCGAGAAATACATCTGAATCGTATATGCCGTCGAAATCGGCAATTGCCGTTTTCGTGATGATTCCGCAGCCTTTCGTTACCTGGATTCCGGTCGGCTCCTGCTGGACGAAATATGGCCAGATATTGTTGTCCCTGCAAATCTTCATGAATGGATTAGAGTCTCCTACGGTGAAGTCCATTCTGTCAAAGAAGAATATCACAGCCTTTTTGCCTTCCGCACCGAGGATGTGGTTTTTTGCTATGCTCACGTCCCTGCGTGCAAAATAACTGTCCTTGTCTTTGAGGTCGGTAAAATAATCCACTGCAAACGTGTTGTTGGTATTCATCTCTGCCGGCGGTTCGGGCAGTTGGGATGAAGGTGGAGTGTCCGGCCCCTCAGGGCTCTCTGTATTTTTTGAGCAGGCGCAAAGTAGCGCGGCTGCAAGTGCTGTCGTCAATATGATTCTTTTCATCTCAGTTTTCCTCATAAATCAGGTCCGCCATCACAAAGCAGTGGTCTGACATGTCAGGCCTTGCAATGATTTTGTAGTTTTCGTACTTCCATTTCTTCGGATAGCCCATAATGTAGTCCAGCTTCACTTTCGGATTGTCGGAAGGTATGGTGAAGCCGGTTCCTTCTCCGATTTCCTGCCAAGTGTTCTTGACATATCTGATCGGGTCGCTGTCTTCTTCAGCATTGTAATCTCCGATCAGCAGGGTCGGAGTCAGCTTGTCCTGCTCGAAGATTTTCTTGTTCACGTCAACGAAATTGCGGATCGTGATTTCTGAAGATTCGAGTGCGAGATGTGTCGTGGCAACTCTCACTGTACCACCCTGAGGTAAGCGGACATAAATCCATCCGGCGCTTCGCGGCTCACGCGAACCTGCGATAGTGCTGATGATCTTTTCTGCTTTGAGGAACGGATATTTGCTCAGCAGAGCCACTCCGAAACCGCCGCCCTGATAGGTGAATGACTTGCACCAGTATGGGAACATTCCGGTAGCTTGGGCCAATGCGTTGAGAAAGTCCGTGTTTCCGTTTCGTTTCGTGAAGTGGTCCACCTCTTGGAGACATACGACATCTGGAGCGTATTCGTTGATAAGCTCAGCATAAGGTTCCACCTTGTGGTCGGCGTAGAGTGCACCTTCCTTGATGTTCATTGACATCACCCTCAGGCCAAACCTCTCTCCTGCAGAAGCCTGCAGGAAGGAGGTGCAAATAGCCATGAGTGTGACCGCAAATGCAATTGTGATATTTCGGGTCTTAATCATTTTGTTCTTGTGGATTTGATCAGTTCCATCCAGGGTTGTTCGGAGCGAGATTCGGGTTCAGCTGCATCTGTTTGAACGGAATAGGGAGAAGATAATTCTTGTTCGGATCAAATGTCCTGTTTGATTCGAGGATAAGGTACTCCTTGCCGTTTACTGACTGCCACTTGAGCTCTGAGAGTTTGATCTTGAGTCTGCTCTGGTCGAGATAGTCTTTTCTTACTCCGAGAAGAGGCTGTCCGAGAAGTTCGCCCTGTTTCCATCTGATGATGTCCAGATATCTGTGGCCCTCAAGGAAGAGCTCCACACGGCGCTCTCTCCTGATTTCAGTGCGGATGTCGGAACCTGCAGGAGGTGTGAGAGTCATATGAACCATTCCTACGCGGTCGCGAAGAAGGTTGATGCTCTTGTCGAGGTCGTCTTGGGTGAGCTGTCCGAGCATTTCCTTTGCCTCAGCGTAGTTCAGAAGGACTTCAGCGTATCTTATGATAATGATGTCGTTGTCGTCGTGTCCTACGAACTTGACGGTCTCGGGCTCGACATACTTTCTCGTGTAGTAGCCGGTATAGGTCATGCAACCATCCTTGTTATTGTCAAATTTAGGATATGTGAAGATTGATTTGTCTGTATTCAGCAAATCGCCGCTTGTTCCGCCTTCCCATTTTGTTCCCGGGGTGAGGATGGACATAGTCATTCTCGGGTCTCTGTCTTTGAATACATCCTCGTATTTGGTCACGCTGTCAGGATTCCAGATTTGTCCGTCCTTAGTGAGATAGCACTCTATCATGCTTGCCGTAGGAACGAATCTGGCATAGTCCCCCGGCACCCAACATTCCCTTGAAAGGTTGTGTGATGTCCTTGCCGTCTCGCCGAGGTCATAATTATAGACGAACGCGATAAGGGTTTCGTGATTTTCGCTGTTTCTTGAAGCTCTGCCCTTGTAGGTGAAGAGGTCAAGGTAGTCGCTTTCAGGATGTCCTGTGCTGTAGAGTTTGTAATAGGAGGAACTCATTGCCCTTTCGCATGCTGAAACGGCATCCGCATATCTTCCATTGTAAAGGTAGATTCTGCTCAAAAGGGCGAGGGCAGCAGTCTGAGAAATGTGTCCGAAGTCTGCCGAACCTGCCGCAATGTATTCCGGGAGAGCCTTGTAGTGGTCCTCGAGGTCTTTAGTTACTCTGTCGATTACATCTTCTCTCTTGTCTCTTCCTCTGTACACGTCAGGAGAATCGACATTGAGTTCATCGGTAATGAGAGGAACGTCGCCGAAGAAGCTTGTGAGAACCCAGTAGTTGTAGGCCCTGTAGAAGTATGCCTCTGCGGCATATCTTTCTCTCACCTCTTCCTTTACACTGGTCGCACGCTGGTAGTTGTTGAGGAAATAGTTGGTCTTTCCGATACCGCTGTATGCCGCATACCAGACGGAATTGATCTGGCTGATGTCGGAGGAGAAATATCCTCCGCCGATGTTTCTCCAGGCTGTAGATACTGCCCACGGAGCGCTGTCACCTGCGATTTCGGTCCTGTTGAGCCATTCCTTTCCGACAAGACTGTTGGTGAACGTGTTGGTTACACTGCGAAGGTGCTGTTCTGTCTGCCAGAAGTTCGCGTCCGTCAGTTTGTCGTGCGGCATCCTGTCAAGGAATGAATCGTTGCAGGAAGTCAGCATCAATGCTGCGGACATCAGAAATATATGTATGTTCTTTTTCATATCTGACTGTATTTTCAAATTTCTTGATGATTATGTTTCTACTTGAAACTGAGGTTGACGCCGAATACGATTGTTTTTACGAGCGGATAGTATCCTCCCTTGGAAACAGGTGTCTCAGGGTCGTATGCGTAGAAGAACTTGCTGAAAGTGAAGAGGTTGTCTGCAGACACATAAAGTCTCAGATTGTCGATTCTCGCTTTCTTCATCCATTTCTCAGGGAATGTATAGCCGAGCTGGATGTTCTTTACTCTAAGGTAGGACGCATCTTCAAGCCAGTATGTAGAGAAGGTGTTCTGGTTGAATCCAGTGTTGTAGGTAAGACGCGGATATGGTGCGTTCGGATTAGGATTGGATACCACATCATATCTCTTCATGTGGATTTTCTGTGGATAAGCTGCCATATCCTGGAATGCGTGGCGGGCTGTTCCCTCAAGGTAGCCGTCGCATTTTCCTACACCCTGGAGCACGAAACTGAAGTCGATGCCTTTCCATCCGAGATTTCCTCTCACGCTGTAGGTGTAGCGAGGAATGCTGCTGCCGATTACTGTTCTGTCATACTCCGGCATGATTCGTCCGTCAGGTTCCCCGTTAGGGCCGCTCAGGTCCTTGTATTTGATGTCACCAGGCTGGTATTTGTAACCCATGACAACAGGAATCTTCGGGAGATTGTAGGTGTGGGTCTCAGGATTGTTGATCTTGAAGTCTTCAGGCGTCATGAGACCGTCTGCCATATAACCGTAGAAAGCATCGATAGGATATCCGACCTGACGGATCTGATAGCCGCTGAGGTCCGGTTGGTTTCCGCCGAGATCGACAATCTTGTTCTTAACGTCAGAGAGGTTGAATCCGATTCCGTACTGGAATTCTCCGATCTGGTCTCTCCAGTTCAAGTCCATTTCCCAACCCCTGTTGTTCACTTTTCCTGCATTCTGTTCTGAAGGCTTTGCTCCCATCTGTGAAGGATAGTTGAATTTGAGAAGGATGCCTTCGGTCTTCTTGTCATACCAGTCGAAGGTGAAGGTGAGCCTGTTCTGGAACATAGCGAGATCCAGTCCGAGGTCAATCATCTTAATCTTCTCCCAAGACAGGTTAGGATTGGAGAGAGTTGTCTGCACATATCCTGTGGTTGCCTTGGTTCCGATCATGGAAATGCCTGAGGTATATGCCTGAAGGACAGAGAGGTAAGGATAGTTTGACGAACCTACGTATTGGTTTCCGAGCATACCCCATGACGCTCTGATCTTCAAGTTGTCGAGGTACTTTCTGGTAGCTGCCATGAAGTTCTCTTCAGTGATTCTCCAACCTGCTGAAACAGAAGGGAAGAGTCCGCCGCGGTTGTCTTTGTGGAAACGTGAGGACAGGTCGTAGCGCAGGTTGCACTCGAGCAGATATCTCTCGTTCCAGTTATAGCTCAATCGGCCGAAACCGGATCTGATTGCCCATGAAGAATAGCCGGAATCGTTGCTCATTGTCTCCGGATCTCCAAGACTGAGGGTAGGCTCCTGCTCTGTGCTGAGATTGTTTCTTGAAGCTTCGAACATGCGGGCAGTGTACCATTCCTGGGACATACCGACAACTCCGCCGAGGTTGTGCTTTCCGAAGTGGAAGTCAAAGTTGCTCTGAAGGATGAATGTCTGCTGGATATTTCTGTAGTCAATGTTCTTGATGGAGTTCGGTGACTGGTATCTGTTGGTCTCCCCATTGTCCGGATTGACGAAAGTGATGGTCTTCTTGAGAATGTCTTTCAATCCGTTGTAGGATGTGAGGTTATATGTCGCGCTGACGTCCCAGCCCTTGAGAATGTCCACTTTGACAGTTTCCATTATCGAGAGTTCGTCAGCATCTGTCTTGATCCTGCCGCCGTCGTACAGGACAGCCACCGGGTTGGTGTTGCCTCCGCCGTATGCCCATGATCCGTCAGTGAAGCGGAGAGGTGCATTAGGTGCAATTCTCATTGCATTGTAGATGGCTCCGCCGCCGCTGGTGAGCGAACTTACAGGAGAAGTCACTTTTGTGGTGGTGTATCCGATGTTGGATGAGATGGTGACTCTGTCGATGAGTTTCGTGTTGATTTTGAAACGTATGTTGTGCCTGCGCTCTCCGGTGCTGTTGCCGGCTGTAAGACCGTCCTGGTCGAAGTATCTGTAGGACAGCATATAACCGCTGTTCCCGAGTGTTCCGTTGAGGCTGACAGAGTAGTTCTGCTGAGGAGCTACCTTCTTGAGGACTTCGCCGACCCAGTTGGTGTTTCCGAAATAGTTAGGGTCAGAGTTGTTGCGCACCTTGTCGAAATGTTCAGGAAGCCAGGCTGCCGGGCTGCCTACATTCTTTCTTGCCTCGTTGTCGAGGGTCATGAACTCGATCGCGTCGCACATCTCAGGAAGTCTGGTAGGAGTCTGGATTCCGGCGTATGCTGAGAAATTGATTCTTGTGACGCCGTCTTTTACAGTGGCGAGTTTCTTGGTGGTCACGAGAAGAACACCATTTGCTGCCCTGGCTCCGTAGATTGCTGCGGAAGCCGCGTCCTTGAGGACTGATACGCTTTCGATGTCTTCCGGGTTGATGGATGTGATGTCACCTTCGACACCGTCGATCAAAATCAGAGGATTGGCATTACCGATGGTTCCCACTCCACGTACTCTGATGGTGGTATTTGCCTGTCCTGGCTGTGATGAAGAGTTTACGACCGTCACACCCGGGAGAAGTCCCTGAAGTCCTGAAGCCACGCTTGAAATAGGTCTTGCATTCATTTCTTCACTATTGATCATCGCCACCGCACCGGTAAGATTGACCTTTTTCTGGACACCGTAACCGACAACGACGGTCTCCTGAAGCATCTGAGTGTCTTCAGCGAGGACCACTTTTCTCGCAGCTGCTGAACCGGCAACTATGATCTGCTCCTTGTAGCCGAGGCTGCTGATTCTGATCTTGGTCTGGGCTGAAGGTACTATGAGTTCCCAATTTCCGTTGGCGTCAGTGATGGTGCCGCCCTTTGCTCCTTCAATCAGCACGCCTGCACCTATTATAGGCTCTCCGGTACTGTCAATGACAGTTCCGCTGGCCTTGAATGTCGTCTCTTTAGTTTCTTTGTCAATGTCTTTCTTCTCCTCGCTGAGCACGATCTGATGGCCGTTTATCTCATATGAGATGGCCAGGCCGCTGAAAATTCTGTCGAGGATGAATTCGATGCTCTTGTCCTTCGCGTCGATGCTTACCAACGCATCTTTGTCAGGGAGCATGTTACTGTAGAAGAAGCTGTACTCGCTTTCGTTCTCCAATGTAGCAAGGGCCTCCGTAAGAGGAACGTCCTTGAATGAGACACTTATCTGTCCGTGCAGAGGTGCCGCATTCAGCAATACGCTGAAGAACAACGTGATGATTAAAAGTTTTGCTTTCATTATTTGGTGTTTTGTTTTGTTTTTACATGGTGGTCAGGTATTCCGGAACTCGGGCGTTATTTGCGTCCCGTGCGCCGTCTGCTGAACTTTATCGTGTTGTAGTACATCTGGGCTTCCACCGGCGATGTCGCTGTGATAAGGTCAAGCACATTGTTCAGAGAACTGTTTCTCACAAGTCCCGTGTAGGAGTAAGCCGTCACGCTTTCGTCCTCGAAGATGACATTGACATTGTACATTCTTTCGAGAATGGCTCCTATCTCCTTGAGGTTGTTATTGTTGAAGAAGAGTTCATTGTCACGCCAAGGGATGAGGTGGTTTTTGTTCGGCGCGTCATATTTCCTCATTTCGCCGCTTTTTACATTGTAACTTATTTCCTCTGCCGGCTTCATGAGCATTTCCTTTCCGTCCGCAGTCGCTTTCACGCAGCCTTCGACCAATGTCGTAACTATCTCAGGCTCAGAATTATATGCCCTGACATTGAACTTGGTTCCGAGAACCTCGACCTTCATCTGTCTGGCTGATACGACGAGCGGAATCTCTTCATTGCGGGCGACTTCGAAATAGGCTTCGCCATTCAGGTCAATATCGCGATTCTTTACATTGAAATCAGATGCATAACGGATCGAACTGCCAGAGTTGAGCATGACCTTGGTCCCGTCCGGGAGTGAAATCGTGCTTTTCTGACCGTTCGCGGCGATGCACTCAAAGACATTGGCCTCGTCCTCTCTGCCCTTGCCAGCCACGAATCCTGTAATGACAGCTATGGCGACCACGGCAGCCGCCGCAGTCCACTTGAATATTCTTCTGAACAGCAGTTTCTTCTGTGCCTTGATTCCGATAAGCAGTTTTCTGCGGATTCTCTCCTTCTGGATGCCGGACATTCCGGTACCTGCGTTCTGCCATTTGGGAAATGCATAATCGTCGAAAGCCTTCGCTGCGTCCTCCTCGTCCATCATGGCGCGGAGCTTCGCATTTTCTTCGGCTGTAGTCTTTCCGGAAAGGTATTTTTCTATCAGTGAATGAAATCTTTCGGTTTCCATATTCTGTGGTTTTGCTATATGTATCCACAGAATCCATAAAACCTTACAAGAAAATTGAAAAAAATATAAAATTTTGCTCAACTTAAGATTACCGCCAGCATCAGAAGCTCTGAAATCCTATGACGGATAGCGTTTTTCGCCCTTGCGATCTGGGTTTCCACGGTTTTGGGAGAAATGTCCAGACGTTCGCTTATTTCGTGGACGGACAGCCCCTCGATAAAGCGCATCTTGTAAATCATTCGTCTGGATTCAGGCAGGGCGGCGATTGCAGCTTCAGCTTCCTCCAATATGACGGCCGTGTCTCCAGTCTCGAACTCTTCCTGCCGGACACTGTCGCTATTCGACACATAGTCAATGTATTTCGATGCGGTCACCTGTCTGCGCAGTTCCTTGAACACGGCATTGCGGGCCACGACATAAAGCCATGCCGGCACGTTTCCGTCAGGGGAAATCGAGGTCCTGCGGATCCACATCAGGGCGAAGCAGGACTGCGTGATGTCTTCGGAAAGGTAAGTGTCTTTAAGGATGGCGTGGGTGAAATTGAAGACCATTCCCGCATACTTGTCATACAACGCCGAAAACGCCTCAATAGACGAGGCATTCAGCTGTTCTATGAGTATCTGGTCTTCTTTCATGATGTAGCGGGAGTTCTGGGTTGCTACCACAAAGATAGGAAATAAAGTCAAGTTTCCTGCTACAACTTGGATTTTCAGACTTTTGAGACCTCTATAGGGTGCACCAGAAGGTGACGATGAACGGTATGGAAAACTCGAGCACAAAGCCGTGGAACAGCGAAACCACAGCATATTGCCTGCCGGATGAGTCCATGATGATAGGCAATGTCGTGTCCATCGAAGTCACTCCGCCTGCGGCGATCGGAGCCAATGGCCCTGCCACTTTTACCAGCAGCGGCGACAGGAGCAATGTGAACATTTCCCGGACAATGTTCGAGAGCAATGCGATGGTACCGAGTTCCGCTCCCTTGTATTCTGTAATGAAGATACTGGACAATGAATAGTATCCGAAGCCTGAACCTACTGCCAGACAGTCTGTTGCGCTGCGTCCATGCAGCAGGAGAGCAGCGGCAAGTGCTCCCGCCAATGTGCCGAGAAGCGTACCGACCGGAAGCAGCGACATCCGCAGGTCCAGAGTCTTGAACTTGGATATGAAACTGTTGTCGCTTCCCACTCCCGCACCCACGCAGAAAAGCAGGGCACAGAGGGCATAGAACGTAAGATTGCCCTCGGATATGCCTGAGGGAATCAGACCTGACAGTCCTGCGGCAATGCCGATGATGAAGAAACTGATAATGACAAGGCTGCCTTTCATCTCGATTTCCTCCTGCTTATATATTGCCACAGAATCCATGCGAAAACGCAGCTTCCTGCCGTGCACAGCGTCGCAATCACGACTGCATCCAGTCCGAGTGAGGGCAATGCGGATATGATCTTCTTGTTACCGCCGACTTCCACGCCGAGCAGGAACAGCAGAATCCATATGAGCAAGGTCGTCGCCTTGGAAATCCATTGACAGTCCCGTTTTCTCAGGAGCCATCCGAAGGCAATGCCTCCGAACATGCAGCCGATAACTGTAAACATCTATTTGTCAGTATTTTGCGGTTTCGTAATGATTCTATGCTGCGATTGCAGAAATGCTTTCCTGTTCTTTTCCAGTGTTGCCCGTTCAGTTTCGGGCAATGCGAAATCGCAGAATCTTTCCCAAATATAGTTTATGGCCTGCTGGGACGGGTGCACCATGTCTTCTGCATAGAAACGGTAGTCCCTCAGCTCGTCCATCATGATCTCATAAGCAGGGAAGTACGCGCATTGGTCCGGATGATTCTCAACTACCGATTCCACGGCCATAAGCAGGGTGCTTTTGCTGATCTGGTTGCCGTGTGCGCCGTCTTTGAGATGCCGTATGGGGCTGACTGTGAATATAAAACGCTTCTGCGGGTACTTCCCGACAAGAGAATTGAGCAGTACCGAACAGGTTTTCAGCGAAAGCCTTTCGCGGGAAAATTCTTTGGCATCCCGTTTCAGGCAATTGGACACGATCTCGCCTGTGGCATTGAACCGGAAGGTCCAGGCCGTGCCGAGCGTGATGATTATCGTGGAAGCCTCGCGGAAGAAGGCAGATGCTTCGGCAAGGGATTCATTCGCATTGACAAGAAACTCTGCGCTTGTCGCCCTTGCGGCCGCGGTGTGGTGGCTGAATGAACAGACAAGCTGCGATCCGGCGCCCATCTGCACGCACTCGTCTTCGCCGAACGGAACAGCAGAATCCAGCCTCCGAACTGCATTGCAGACGGAAACTGGATTGTACAATGTTCCAAAAGGATTGGTGCAGGCCCGGAACCCCATGTTCTTCATTATGAGGCCGATATTGTCGGAAAAACAACTGCCGAGCAGCAGGATGCTGTCATCGAAACTGATTTTTATCTTGCTTTCCGGAATATCCACCGGGGTCTGCAACTTTATCATATTTTGTCTGTTTGTGAGGAAAAGTTACTTTTCCATGGATTCGATTACTGAAAGGTTTGCTTTCCTTACTCTCGCCTCATCCATTTTCAGGACTTTGCGGTCGTAAGTCATAAATCCGTTCACCTCTCCTTCCACGTCAGTGGTCTGTGTATAGACTGCTGCGCTGAAGCCGCTTCTGACCATTTCTTCCAGGTCGCGCGCATATTCCACGTAAACATCTGTAACCTCATCTGAGTTCTTGTACTGTACATAGCCCCAGTTGCGGTCTTTCTGCCACAGATGTCCTTCGAGAGGCAGGCCGATTCCGCCGTATTCTCCGAGGACAGTGACGTAATTGCTGTCGAAGAAACGCTGTTTAGGACCCGGATATCTGTGCTCGTCGAGGATGTCACCGCATTTTCTGTGGTTTCCGCCTGAAGCCGAGTTAACAAGTCTGGTAGGGTCGAGTTCCTTGGTGTATTCAGCGACTTTCTCAGTGTCGAACTGTCCCCAGGCCTCATTGAACGGAACCCATACGACTATACAAGGGAAGCAGCGTCTGGCCCCGATGATCTCGGTCCACTCCTTATAGTAGTTCTTCTTCCATTCGTCAGGTACAGGTGTGTCTGTGCCCTCGTCCCAATTATTATAGACCCACTTGTTGGTGGAGTTGTCCGCGATACTCGGCATATCCTGCCATACCATCATTCCGAGCTGGTCGCAGTGGAAGTACCATCTTGCCGGCTCTATCTTGATATGCTTGCGTATCATATTGAAACCCAGTTCTTTAGTCTTGACGATGTCGTATCTCAATGCCTCGTCAGTCGGAGCTGTGTAGAGTCCGTCAGGCCACCAGCCCTGGTCGAGCGGGCCGAACTGGAACAGAGGCTTTCCGTTCAATGCCATTCTCTTGTAGTTGTGCGAGTCAGTGGCCACGGAAATTTCCCTCATTGCCGCATAGCCTTCCACCCGGTCCAGAACCTTGCCGCCACGAATTACTGAAAGGCGCAGTCCATAAAGGTACGGGGAATCAGGAGACCAGGTCTTTACTTCCGGCAATGTGACTGTAACCGCCTTGCCTTCAGCTGCTTTAGCGCTTGCGATGACCTTTTCGGCCGGCTTCTCAGGAGAGTATCCGACGCTGCCCTCCAGCACTTCTGCCAATATGATGTCGCCTTCGGCTGTTCCTTTTGTCAATGTTTTGACGGTCAATGATTTCGTATCAATGTCAGCTACGGCTTCATAGCTCAGGAAGCGTGTTTCCGGCACTGTCTCCAGCCATACGCTCTGCCATATTCCGGAAACCGGAGTGTACCAGATTCCTTTAGGAGAAAGCACCTGCTTGCCCCTCGGCTGGAATGACTTGTCGCTGCTGTCTGCGACTTTCACCACGAGCTTCTGCTCGCCTTTCACATTGAGATATGGAGTGATGTCGAACGAGAATTCCGTAAATCCGCCTGTGTGCGTTCCGAGGAATATATCATTGACATAAACATCCGCTTTCCAATCTACAGCATCGAAGTTGAGCATCGTCCTCATTCCTTTCTGGGCCTTGGCCTGGAACGTGGTGCTGTACCACAGGTTCTCATTTGGCTGAAGGATTCTTCCGACTCCTGACAATGATGACTCGATGGCAAACGGCACGAGTATCTGGCCGTCGTTTTCTGCCGGCTGAGGCTCTCCGCATTTGGTGACGGCATAGTTCCACAGTCCGTTCAATGATTTCCAGTCGCCTCTGACCATCTGCGGTCTCGGGTATTCCGGATGGCAGGATTCAGGAGAAACCTGCTCTGACCAGGTTGTACGGATGTTTTCGCCTGCCGGAGCCCAATTCTGAGCTGCTGCCGACAGCGGTAAGGTCAATGCTGTCGCAATAATTAGTGTAGTGATTCTGTTCATGTTATTATTGTGTGTAATAATTTGTAACGAAATAAAATCGAATCCTCTAATTTACGGTTTTTCCGTTAAAATTCGTACATGTTCAACCCTGTATCTTCGGAAAATTTCCTGCCGAGATGAGCCTTTGAAGGTATCACGACCAGTTCACATGCCCCGCTTATGACTGCGGAGAAAAGATGTCCGCAGATGGCGGAACAGTCTGAGCGTCCGAACGTTGCGTGAAGATGCAGATACACATTGCCGTCTTTCTCGGAGATGTTTCCGGTGAGATTTGCCATTTCCATCTGCTCCTTGAACTCCATGTCCACATATTTCTTGGTGGCAGGGTTCAGAAAACGCAGAACCACATCATTCACGGCTCCTAAACCATAAATCTCTCCCGCCAGGATGTTCTCTTTCCTGCAGAATTCGGTCAATGCCGCAGCAACTTCACAATGATTGTCAATGCTGAGAAAATATCTGTCTTCAGCTTTCGTGTACTTGTACATAGTATAATAATTATAGGTATATCAGTATGGCTATCGCTCCGACTGCTGCGGCAATGACTGTTTTTATAAGCTTGACAGTCAGCCAGCTGCGTTTGTTTTCGGCGATCAGCGGCAGGCAAGCGTGCCCGTCCTGGGAAATGCAGTTGGCGAGCAGGACCGGGAAAGGAAGAATCCCTGCGGCGAACATTGACACGAAAACAAGGTGCGGGCCCGACTCCGGAATCAGTCCGGCAGCGACCGCAATCACGAGCATAAGCCAGATGTTACCCTTGATCCAAGTCTCGATGTCGATATAGATGGACAATATCCCGAATAGCGCGAGTACGCCGAATGTCCATGCGAAAATCGTAGGCAAATGCCTCTTTATCACGTGTTTCCATACGTGCTCTTTCAGGAAGTGGCGCAAGTTGTGGGCATGATTGCCGTGCTCTTCGCCCTCTTTGTGATGATGGCAGCATTCCTCGTGGCTGTCCTCGTTATGGTGATGGCAGCAGTCCACGTCCTCGTGGCCGTCCTCCATGTGAAGGCTGAGCTTCTCCCCGTCGTGATGATGGCCGCAGTCGCAGGAATGGATCTCGTAATTGTCGTCACGGCTCCTGTCAGCGCCGATGTTCATCATCTTGCCCTTCTTCTGCATTGACCCGACAATGATTTCCGTCAATGCGCCTATGCCGATTCCGAGAACGAAAAGCCCGCACATCATCATCAGCGCGGTGCCTGGAAATTTCGCCAGCATTATGAATGCTTCGTCGCCGGTAGTGGCTATCAGCGTGGCCAGAAGCGCGCCGAATCCTATCATTCTGTGAGAGTAGAGTGATACGCCTGCAAATCCGCCGAGGCATCCCGGTATGAGACCGAGGGCCGCAGAAGTCACGATCTGTCTGCCTTTGTGCTTCTCGAGACTGTGAAACATTTTTCCCTGAGTGCAGACATTGAAAATCTCTATCAATGTCATCATCAGTATCACGAGCGCGCAGATTTCTATACTTTCCTTGAATGCATCTATGAGTGCGTCAGGTATATCGTGTGGCGTGTGGGGAAGTTCTCCGTGGATGTGTAAAGGTAAGATGAACATAGGTCTATTGGTAAATGGTTCCCGCGATATAGAGGCTTATGACTGGCCTGAGCGGTGAATTGGTCGTCAGAATTATAGCTGTTTCATTGTCCCCGACAGGGAGATTACCCGTGTCAAGAGTGCATTTGAAAGAATTTTTTCCGCCGGAAGGTGTGTCAATGAACTCTGCCGGCACTTTCACGCTGTTGTTTTCCGCATCGCATTTGTAGATGTGAAAACTGCCGCCACCCATATTCTTGTAGGAGAATGTTGCTGTGACAGCAGTGCCTTTGCGGACTTTTCCGAAATGGTAAGTGCTCGCGTCAAATATCGGCTGGGCTCCGTTTTCCTGTTCCTCGGCTGTCCAGGAAGAAAAGTCTTCCTTCGTGAAAGCCTTTATGTTCAATGCTTTATGTGACTGACCGTTCACTACAGGAGTTGCGAAATAAGTGTTTCTGCCCCACCTTGACCTGTCTGCCGTGACGATGTATGTCATTTTAGCAGTGGCTCCGGCCGGTATCGGGTTCGGCGAAATGGAGACTGAAAGTCCTGGTGACACTTTCGTAAATGAAATCCTGACAGGGGAGTTGCCGACATTGGCCACAGTCACGCCGTCACTTTTCTGGCCGCCCTGAGACAGGTTTCCCAGCTGGAAAGAGGATTTGCGCAGGGCCAATGCTCCTCTTCTTTCAGGATATAATTCATTGATCGACAGTTTCTTGGCATGGACTATCCCTCGGAGTCTGAGTATCACCGGCTTCTTTACTCCCGAAATATATACTGTCAATGTCTTGTCGAAAGGGTAGGGGCCTTCGTCATTGGTGTAGGTGGCTGAAATGGTGCCTGACTTTCCCGGCAGAACCGGTTCGCGTGTCCATTTTACCCTGGTGCAGCCGCAACTGCTTACTACATTGTATATGACTGCCGGTTTGGCAGATATGTTGGTCACAGTGAACGTGCAGCTCTGCTCTCCCTGTCCTACAGTGAGGTCGCCAAAGTCGTGTATGGTCTTGTCGAAACGCGCAATCCCGTCATATTCAGTGGTTTTGCCGTCAGTTTTCACCTGAGCGTACAGAGCCACCGAAAATAAGGCTGCGGTGATAGTCGCAGCCAGATATTTGTAAATCTTCATCATTGCGGCTTAAGTTCCTGCAAAAATCTAACCACTATTGATTATTTGACAGATTTCACATACATTTGCATTCGTATAAAAGCAACAACCAAAAGAATTTTAATATTATGGCTTACAAAATTTCTGAATCAGAGTGCGTAGCTTGCGGTACTTGCATCAGCGAGTGCCCTGCAGGTGCTATTGTAGAAGGCGATGTTTATCACATTGATCCGAACCTTTGCCTTGATTGCGGCACTTGCGCCGGTGTTTGCCCTATGGGCGCGATTCATCCGGGAGACGAGTAGTACGCGTCTGGAATCCGACACGAGAGAGACCTGCGGCTGTGATGCTGTCGGCCTCTCTCTTTTTTTGTGCTCTAAAATGTATTGAATTTAGAAAAATATTCATATATTAGCGGGTTGTTTGATGGTTAATTACTTAATAATTAGATAATGAAACTTTCTATTTTTAACACTCTCCGTGCAGCAGCCTATGCAGTTGCGGCCGGACTCTTCGTTACTGCGGCAGTAGGATGCGAATCTTCAAGCAGTAATGACAAATCACTTTCAGTTTCTGACAAGTCAGTCATTCTCGATGGTGAAGGCGGCTCTCAGAAAATTTCAGTTTCAGCAAACGGCGTGTCATGGATTGCCACAGCTGCTGATTCTTGGGTGAAGGTAACTCCTCAGTCAGGAACCGGTGACTCATTTGTAGTAGTTTCCGCTGAAGCGAACAATACGGCTGAAATGAGAACTTCTTCCATTACTTTTGAGGCTCCAGGCGTAAGTCCGGTTGTAGTTTCAGTTCTTCAGAACGAAGGCTCAGGCTCTTCTGTCAGCGGCTCCGGCTATGAGGTAAAGAGCGTTATGTTCGCTTACTATGGTGACGGCCTTAACACTGGCGGAAAACTTGCTAATGTTGCTGTCTGCCTGTTCAATCAGGTTCCTAATGAGACCACCGGTAAATTCCAGAGTTATCCTCTGAAGGTCGTTGAACTTGTTACCAGTGTGCCTTTCAGTGATAACTACGAGACTGCTTGCAAGTCAGTTCTCGGTCATTCATACAAGACAAGCAAAACCGATAAGGAATATACTATCAATATCGCGAATTCATATTATGCCAATATGATTTCTGAAAGCAATACAGATGAGAAGGCGGTCGTTTCCGCTGAGCTTACTGTATCTGAATTCCAGTCGAACGGTACTGTTAAAGTTTCCTACAATGTGACATTTGATGACAAATCCACAATGAGTGGAGTGTTTGAGAGTGACAAGGTTTTCCTTGCGGACTACAGCAAGGCTGCTGATTCTACATTGGAAAGTGACATAAATCCTGTATTTACAAGTGCGACGGCAACAATATATGAGCTGGAAAAAGTAAAAGAATGTGCATTGGCCCTGGTTGATTTTACAGGTCCTACTTCTGATGGCCAGGATGTTCTTGCTCTTGGTATTTATACTGATTATGCGGATCTTACTACACTTGATCTTTCAGGAACATATAATTGTATAGCTGATAATGCTGTTCTTGTACCGAATACTTTTGTTCCTGGTGCATTGAAAGATACAGATGACGGTAGGGTCAGACTGATTCCGACAATCTACTATCATAGCACATCTAAGGGTGTTACCGCGTATGCTGTTCCTCATTCTGGTTCAGTAGTGTTCGCTAAATCAGGTGAGAAATATGATGTAACATTCAATTTCAAAGATGGCAACGGCTTCGCTATCTCCGGTAAATGCACTATCAGTATCAGTGCGTCAGTCGGAAAACTCGGCACGTCTTCAGCAAGTCCATATTCAGTGAAGGTGGCTGATTTCGCCCGCAAATCTGATTTCGGTGTTGCCAAACTCCCTTCAGTGAAGTTCGAAAGATTCTAATCAGAATACGTCATACGGCTTCGGGCCAGTCTTTTTGGCTACCGGGCTTAAACAATTTCAAGGTCGACCATTTTCCCCGGTCGGCCTTGTTTTTTCTGTCTAGTCCTGAAAAAGTTTACCGATGTTGAACACGATGCGCAGCGCGTAATCGGCTATGTATTAGCATTTTAGGCGTTTTCAGAGTTGCCAAAAATCCAACTCTGATTTTGCTTAAATGCTTGATATTCAGTTATTTGCAGGTTGCGCTGCAAGTCGTCATCAGACGACCGACCGGGTCCGGGTATTTGCGGCAGCAAATACGTGGAGGACGAAAAGGCCGCGCGGAGCGTCAGGGTTTGGGACAGAGTCCCAATAAAAAACAGGGCTGAGGGCCTGGTCCTCGCGGGGGCTTCTTGCTGCCGCACGTGCCATCTCTGCGTGGCTTTCCATCTCTGCGTGGCTTTCCCTGCCCGCCAACTCCGGCCCGGCATCTGATGATGCCTTGGTAGCCCTTCGGACTGTTCGTCAAGCGCGAATAGACTCTAATAGGAGGAAAGCACTAAACCGCCCTGATAAACGGAACCAATGAGCATATCCCTAAAGTTTAAAAATACCTGTAATCTATTGAAATATAGGCTATTATGTGGGTTTAGGCCGGCATTCAATAATGCTCACTCCCATAAAAAAACAGGGGGATGAGCATCTTTCTGTTGGGCTTATAATGTATGTAACTAATTGTGCGATAGTGGATTGGATAGGTGTTTGCACTACTGTCGATATGCTCATTGGTACGAAAAACAACTCAGGGTAAACGAGATTATGAGGAACAAGAGTGTGAGAGATCCGTAAGCGAAGATTGCTGGAAAGCGAATGATTGGTGGAAAACGAATGCAGGAGTCCTGAAGGAACGAAGTTTTGGCAGATGAATGGAGCGAAGCAAAAGTGGTCAGAAAGGCAAATGTGGGAGAAAATCAAAAGTAGTCAGTAAAAACAAACGAGGCCGACCCAAAAGGGTCAGCCTCATTCGATTTATGTTCTTCGTGCTAAGTAATCGATAAAGATAACCGATTACTTGGCCGAAAAGTGATTACAACTGTGGACCAGCCTTAACGAGAGCCTTGCCTGCGCGGTTGCCTTCGTATTTGCCGAAGTTCTTGATGAACCTTGCAGCGAGGTCTTTAGCCTTAACTTCCCAGTCAGCAGCATTTGCGTATGTGTCGCGAGGGTCGAGGATGTGAGTATCAACACCCTTGAGCTCTGTAGGAACTACGAAGTTGAAGTAAGGGATGGTCTTGGTAGGAGCGCTGTCGATGCTGTGATCGAGGATAGCGTCGATAATACCACGGGTATCACGGATAGAGATACGTTTTCCAGTACCGTTCCAGCCAGTGTTTACGAGGTAAGCCCTTGCACCGCTCTTCTTCATGTGGCGAACGAGCTCCTCAGCATACTTTGTAGGATGGAGTTCGAGGAATGCCTGTCCGAAGCAAGCAGAGAATGTAGGAGTAGGCTCGGTGATACCGCGCTCTGTACCTGCAAGCTTAGCTGTGAAACCTGAAAGGAAGTAGTACTTTGTCTGCTCAGGATCGAGGATAGATACTGGAGGAAGTACACCGAATGCATCAGCTGAAAGGAAGATAACCTGTTTTGCAGCTGGAGCATGTGATACAGGACGTACGATGTTGTGGATGTGATAGATAGGGTAAGATACACGAGTATTCTCGGTAACGCTCTTGTCAGCGAAATCGATCTTGCCGTTCTCGTCCACTGTCACGTTCTCGAGGAGAGCGTCACGGGTGATGGCACCGTAGATATCCGGTTCTGACTCCTTGTCGAGGTTGATGACCTTAGCGTAGCAACCACCTTCGAGGTTGAAGATACCGTTGTTGTCCCAGCCGTGCTCGTCGTCACCGATGAGGAGACGCTTAGGGTCTGTAGAAAGGGTAGTCTTGCCAGTTCCTGAAAGACCGAAGAAGATAGCGGTGTTCTCACCGTTCTTGTCGGTATTTGCAGAGCAGTGCATAGAAGCGATGCCCTTGAGAGGCAGGAAGTAGTTCATCATAGAGAACATACCCTTCTTCATCTCACCACCATACCAAGTATTGAGAATAACCTGCTCGTGTGATGTTACATTGAAGAGAACAGCAGTCTCAGAACGGAGACCGAGCTCCTCATAGTTCTCAACCTTTGCCTTGGCTGCGCAATATACTACGAAGTCTGGCTCCTGATCGAACTCTTTCTGGTTCTTAGGACGGATGAACATGTTTGTAACGAAGTGAGCCTGCCATGCAACTTCCATAATGAAACGAACCTTCATTCTGGTGTTCTCGTTTGCACCGCAGAAACCGTCAACTACGAAAAGTCTCTTGCCGGAAAGCTGTTTTACAGCGAGCTTCTTGCAGGCTTTCCAAGTCTTCTCTGAAGCAGGATGGTTGTCGTTAGGATACTCTGGGGTGTTCCACCATACGGTGTCCTTAGAGGTCTTGTCCATAACGATGTACTTGTCCTTAGGAGAACGTCCGGTGTAGATACCGGTCATAACGTTGATGGCACCGAGTTCGGTCTCCTGACCTTTCTCATAACCGGTAAGCTCCGGTCTTGTCTCTTCGTTGAAGAGAACTTCGTAAGATGGGTTGTAAAGGACTTCTTTTACACCTTTAATTCCATACTTGCTTAAATCCAATGTTGGCATAATGTAAATAATATGTTTAAAATATTATAACTGATTTCGTTTTTCAAATCGCCTGCAAAATTAAGACAATTTTATGATTACTGCCACATTTGCAGACTTAAATTTTCGTATTTTTGTAAAAATTCCAACCCCAAACGTATGCAAAAAATTTGCCATATGAAGAGGATAAGGAATTTAAATTGTTTTACCACGACTTTCCTAAGTAATAATATATTATGGAGCCGATAGACATACTTGAACAATACTGGGGATATTCCTCGTTCCGTCCGATGCAGGAGAATATAGTGCGCACGGCATTGTCCGGAAAAGACGTGCTTGCCATCCTTCCTACAGGCGGCGGAAAATCAGTCTGTTTCCAAGTCCCGGCTCTTATGAAAGACGGCATTGCACTGGTCATTACGCCGCTTATCGCACTTATGAAAGACCAGGTGCAGAACCTGAACGCCAGAGGCATCAAGGCCGTAGCCATCTATGCCGGAATGACCCGCTGGGACGTGGACCTCGCCCTTAACAACGCCGCATACGGTGACGTACGCTTTCTGTACATATCCCCAGAACGCATTGGCACGAGACTCTTCCAGTCCTACATCCCGGTCATGAAATTCAGTTTCATAGTCATTGACGAGGCGCATTGCATATCCCAGTGGGGCTACGACTTCAGACCAGACTACCTGAAAATCGGGGAGTTGCGCGATCAGGTGGACGCGCCGGTGATAGCATTGACAGCGACAGCGACGCCTGAAGTGGCCGACGACATCATGGAAAAACTCAAATTCCGTGAAAAGACATTGATCCGAAGCGGCTTTGAACGCCCTAACCTTTCGTATATCGTGCGCAAATGCGAGGATAAGATGGGGCAGATGCTGAATATCTGCAACGGCGTGAAGGGCACCGGAATCGTTTACGTCAGAAGCCGGAGCAAGACTGAAGAACTCGCAGCCGCGCTTTCCGCACACGGAATCTCAGCCTCATTCTACCACGCCGGACTGGGCCACGAACTGAGGATGCTCCGTCAGGAAGAGTGGAAAAGCGGGAAAACCAGAGTCATGGTCTGTACCAATGCATTCGGAATGGGCATTGACAAGCCTGATGTGCGCTTCGTCATTCACGCAGATATGCCCGATTCGCCGGAAGCGTATTTCCAGGAAGCCGGAAGAGCCGGTCGTGACGGCAAGGACTCATATGCCGTGCTGCTGTGGAACTCCTCTGACGTGAAGAGGCTCAGGCAGATAGAGACAGTCTCGTTTCCGTCATTGGAATACGTGGAGGACATATTCCACAAGGTGTTCGCGAACAGCAATTTCGCTTACGGACAGGGGCTGGGATGCCAGGTGCGGTTTGACCTCATAGAGTTCTGCAAACGATTTTCGCTGAACCGTTCCTCTGCCTACTACGCGATCAAATATCTGGAAAGAGAAGGGCATTGGACTTATACTGAGGACATTGAGGCCCCGACAAGAGTCCGCATAGCCGTAAACAGGGACGACCTGTACGATGTGGAATTCAGCGACAGGACAATGCTGGACGTCCTGGAAGTGCTTATGCGCCGCTATGACGGAATATTTTCATTCTCGGTCCCTATCGAAGAAGACTACGTGGCCCAGCGGTGCGGAATTTCGGTTCCGAACCTGAGGCAGACATTGTACAACCTCTCCCTCGAGCACGTGATAAAATACATTCCGGGGCAGCGTGCCGATGTGCTTACCCTTCATAGTGAGCACCTTACGCCCGGCAACGTGAAGCTTTCCCCGTCCCGCTACCAGATGTTGAAAGAAACCTGGCACAAGCGCATGGAAACTATGGTGGAATACGTGAGCGAGGAGAACACCTGCCGTTCCCGCTTCCTGCTTTCGTACTTCGGCCAGACCGAGTCCGCGAACTGCGGCCGTTGCGATATCTGCCGCGAAGGAAAAGCCTCTGAGGACGCTGCCAAGCCATCCGGCGGTGCCAATGAAAAAGTCAATGAAAAGAATTCGACTGCCGAGGCGCTGACTGCTTTTGTCAATGAAACAATGCACGGCGCCTACACGCTCCGTGACATCAATGCCAGGTTTGCTGATCCGTCAGCATCCTATTCTCCTGATTATCTGACCATTCTGCGCGAACTCATAGACTCCGGCAAGGTACCTCCCTACAAGAGCTGACAGGCGCAGAAGGATTCCGTAAGGAAGAAATGCAGTCCGTCACAGAACCCTATCCCTCGATGACAAGCCCGTCGAAAGCCGGCTTTATGTCAATGTCGGGAGCAATCTCCAGCAACTGTCCGCAGAACTCCGGATATGTAGGAAAAGTATGAGACAGATGAGTCAGCCAAGTGTGCTCCGCTCCGATTTCTCTTGCAAGGTCAATGGCTTGATACAGAGAGAAATGCGAATGGTGAGGCTTGTAGCCTACCGTATTGAGCGTAACATGCTTCAGCCCCTTCAGCTTGCAGAATTCGCTCTCCGGTAGCAGACTCATATCAGTTATATAGGCAATGTCACCGAATCGGAACCCCAGGACCGGCATCTTGTCGTGCATGCCGCGTATCGGAATGATCTCAACCCCCTTTCCAGTAGGAGAAGAAAGCCCTCCGTGAAAGTCAATGTCATCTGCGGCACAGGCAGGCGTGGCATTCCTGTTGTCAGTCGGGATATGGTTCCCGTCCGCATCTACATAACAGTAGCCGACATCATGCACCCAGACCAGCTCCCTGTCATCATCCCCAGGCTCCACGAAAAACGGTCTCTCATCTATCAGATGCACGTGCCATTCCGGAGCGCCAGGATATTTCTTCTCAGCGAAAACATAGTCGTAACTCTCTCGGAGTGAGTCCAATACCGGCACTTCGCAATATATCTCGGCAGCCCTGCGGTCGATGTAGTTCAATGACCTGACATCATCCAGTCCACCTGTGTGGTCCCTGTGGCTGTGCGTGAGTAGTATCGCATCCAAGTGCGAAACCCCCTGCCTGAGCATCTGCATTCTGAAATCAGGACCCGCATCCACCAGAACAGTCAGCCCGCCATACTCCACCAGAGCAGCTGACCTGAACCTTTTGTCGTGCTGGTCAATGCTTTGGCATACAGCGCATTTGCATCCTATGATAGGCACGCCCTGCGACGTCCCGGTGCCGAGAAAAGTCAGACGCGCCTTCATAAAGTCACCTCCACAAGTTTTCCCGCGAGCGATTCGTCCCAATTCCGTTCCACCCTTATATAGTTGCCGGTGTAACCGCTCATCTTCCCGTCAGTGCAGCTCTCCTCGAAAAGCACCTTCTCCTTCACACCTTTCTGAGAGTCAATGAATTCCTCATTCAGACTGCGGCACAGCCCCTCAAGCATCTCCACACGTTTGGTCTTGACGCAGTCCTGTACCTGGTCCTTCCGCATTGCCGAGCGGGTCCCGGCTCTTCTCGAGTAAGGAAAAATATGTATGAACGCAGGTCTGATCCTGTCCTTGAGGAAGTCGTACGTCTCCTGAAACAGTTCGTCAGTCTCACCGGGCAGACCGGCTATGACGTCTATCCCGAAGAACACCGAAGGCTTCAAACTGCCGTCAGGATATGTCTCGCCCGGCTTAGGATTCATCTTGCTGCGGATATAGTCTATCTTCTCAGCGAAAAATTCTGTGGTATATTTCCTGCCCACATCCTTCAGAATCGTGTCGCTGCCACTCTGGAGCGGAATATGGAAATGCGGCTGGAACTTGGTCCCTGACGCGATCCAGTCGATGATGTCCTCAGTCAGCAGATTCGGCTCAATCGATGAAATCCTGTATCTCTCAATACCTTCCACATCGTTCAGCCTTTTCAGCAGCTCCAGGAAACTCTCCCCGCTTTTCCTGCCGAAATCACCGGTATTGACCCCGGTCAGCACAATCTCCTTTACACCTGCGGCCGCGATCTTTTCAGCTTCGCTGACAGCCGTGTCAATGCTTATGCTCCTGCTCCTGCCACGTGCAAACGGAACAGTGCAGTAGGCGCAGAAATTGTCGCATCCGTCCTGCACCTTCAGGAAAGAACGCGTGCGCTCCTCGCCGCTCGAGTAAGCCGCGAAAGTGGCGCTGTCTGAAGGCATTGTCCTGTACTCATTTTCAGCCGGTCCGGCCGAGGCTTTTCCGTCAATGAGATCCAACGTCCTCTTTACCAGCGAACTCTTCTCATCAGCGCCGAACACCAGGCTGACGCCTTCCAGGGCTTCCACTTCCTGACGTTTGAGCTGGGCATAGCAGCCTGTCACGACAATAGTCGCCTCAGGTGCGGTCCTGTGGATCTTGCGGATGATGTTTCTGGATTTCCGGTCGGCATGCTCCGTCACTGAACACGTATTTATAATATATAGGTCAGCCTTGCTGTTCCATGGAACTGATTCGTAGCCGGCCCTGATGAAATTTCTTTCGTATGTGGAGGTCTCGGCATAGTTCAGTTTGCAGCCGAGAGTGATATATGATGCTTTTTTCGTCATAGCAGTATGTCAATGTCCTAAAAGGGATGCCTCAATGTCCTAAAATGAGGAATACGCATGGCCTCTTGCCTATGACCTCGTTCTTGCCGGCAGCGAATTTCTTCCACTCCGCAATAGTTTTGGTCCGGATAAATGCGTCAGGCATAGTGATATTCGCCGCAATACACAGCTCGGTACTGTTCTGGCAGATGTTCAGTATGTCGGCAAACAGAGACTCGTTCCTGTAGGGCGTCTCTATGAAAATCTGAGTCTGATGCTCTGAGGCAGAACGTCTCTCAAGCGATTTCAGCGCCTGTCTCCTCTCGTCAGTCTTGGCCGGGATGTAGCCTGAAAATGCGAATGTCTGCCCGTTCAGTCCTGAGGCCATCAGTGCCAGCATCAGGGAGGACGGCCCCGAGCACGGCACCACCTCTATACCTTCTTTATGGCAGAGACTTACAAGCTGGGCACCGGGATCAGCCACTGCAGGAAGACCGGCTTCTGTAATCAGGCCGACGTCCTTCCCGTTTTCAAACAAGGTCAGCAGAGCCCTTACCTCGTCAGGCTTGGTGTGCTCGTTAAGCTCGTGAAAATCAAGTTCCTGTATATGTCCTTTCAGCCCTGCAGCCGACAGATACCTTCTTGCTGTCCTTGTCGCCTCCACCACGTAAGTGTCCAGTTTCGGCAGCATTGACAATACTCCTTCCGGTATGACTTCCTTCGGGTCGTTCTCCCCGAGCGGTGACGGTATCAGGAACAGTCTTCCCCTGTCATTTTTTCTTTCCATTTGTTCTCTTTTTCTTAGGCTCCTGAGCCTCTATTTTTATTCTGACTTTTCTTTCGTTCTGTATCTCCTGCTGTCTGGCAGCCTCCAGTTCCTGCTTTTTCTTCTTGCTGCGGAACAGGTTGCGCAGGAATTCGCCTATGGAATCGTACTCTTTCTGGTAGGTCAGACCGACTCCGTTCCTCTGCGAATTGTCCAGATAGTTAGTGTACTGGTCCGCCGAGTGCGAGAACAGGTTCAGCCTGAGCGCGCCCGGTTTGTCGAGTTTCACGTCAATGTCAAGGTCTCCCACGACCTCACTTCCGGATGTGTTGGAACTGTACTGCCGGTTGCCGATGGTGCCGTTCACGATTACCCTGTTGTTGAACAATGCCGTGGACAATGCCACGTCGAAGATGTCGCTTCCGCTTGCATTCTGCTGATAGTCAAGCCCGAAATCGACCGGAATGTTCAGTTTCTGCAATATGTTGTTCAGCTGTGCGGACATGATTTCCGAGACATTAGAATAGAGCATTGTTGAAGACGTGTTCGTGATGCCCGACTGCTCGTCCGGCAGGAAACTGTTGCTGATGAGCAGTGCCAACAGCTGTTTCTGGACCTTGTCCTGCGTGTTGAGGGCACTCTCCACCTTGTTCATTGTAGTCGGGTCGAGATCCGGAATGTTTATGGAGAAGCCCAGTCTCGGGTTGCGGATCTTGTCGGTTATGGAAATGCCGCACTCGACTGTCCGCCTTGCCGTGGACGTGGTATCAGCGATAAGCGTGCCAACAGAAGCCTTGGTCTTGTATAAGGCATTGATATTCAGGTCGCTGTCCATAACGTCGCCGTTGAATATGACGGAACTGCCGTTCTGTATGGTGAAGTCCCTCTTGGCGATGCCCAATGCGACGAAATGATAGGTTCCGCTCGTGATGATGTAGTTTCCGTTTATGCTGAACGCCCCCGCTGAAGGCCTGATGTCCAGGTCAATGACTCCGTTTCCGTTGCCGCTCAGGATGTTGCCCGCGTCCTTGTCTATTTCAATGCTGGCAGTAACGTCCGGTGTGGCATTGATATGAAGCCTGATGCCGAGGCTGTTGGCCTGTTTCTCCTTTTCGCGCAGTCTTTCCATCATCGCCTCGTAAGGGTCAATGAATATTTCCCTGTACGGTTCCTTGAAAGTCAGCAGGTTGGACTTGCCGCTTGAGGACGATGAACTTGTCGGGATATGGAATTCGCCACGTCCGGCAGTTCTTGCATCGGCTGACAGCAGGATCGAGTTGAGCGGTCCGGTGACAGACAGGTTTCCGGTAGCGGAAAGGCCTCCGTAGAAGAACGGGTTGTCCTTCTCGGCCAGGTTCAGGACTTCCATCTCGTTGAAATGTATATTGGTGTCGAAAGTCATGTCTCGGAAATGCTTCCAGCTGATGCCGCCGCTCACCGTGCCTGTCTTGCCGAATCTGTCATTGACCTTTACGTTCAGGAATTTCACGCCGTTGCCGTCAAGTGATACCGGGCCGTCAGTGATGTAACCGACATTGGTAAAGTCCACTTTAAGCAATGTGTTTTCCAGCCTGAGGTCTTTGCTGCTGATATCCAGTGCATTGTAAGGGCCGTTGAAGGCGATGTCGCCGGATATCTTGCCATCGATTTCGCTGAACAGGGAACTCAGGAAAGGCATGGCATATCCTGCATTGAGGCCGTCGAGCGAAATGTTTCCCTCCACCTGCCTGCTTGACGGGTAGAAATTGCCGAAGGCGTCGAATGTCTTCTTTCCGTCCAGCAGGTTGCGGCATACGTAGTTGAAGCCCTGCCTGCCCTCGTCCCAGACTCCTGCCACCTTCACTTTTCCGGCCCTCTGGCCGCCGAACATGGTCGAATCACAGGTGAGATTCAGCAGGATGCCGGCTTTCCGGATGCTGGACGATGTCACTATGGCGCGCCCGGTCAGCAGTCCCTGAATGTCCATTTCCCCGTTGCCGGTGAAGTAGTTGGTCAATGAGATGTCGAACTTGTCCAGACTCACCCTGAGCGTGTCCGGTTCTGCCGACGACCAGCCTCCGTCTATATTGATCGCCTGGTTGTCCCCGACAATCCTGAGCGAATCTACCTTTATATGATTGTCGTGCAGGTCAATGTCGGATGACGCGATGTTCCACAGCTTGGATTTGAGGTAAATGTATGACGGTCTGAACATTGTCTTCAATGACAATGAATCGTCCTCGTCCCTGTATAGCATTCCGTCGAGGAAAAGCTCGCCGCGGCTGGCGAGTTCCTCTTCATTGTCATAACTGATGCCCATGCGGAGAGAATCATTGTCGGCAATGAGTTTTACGCTGGACTTGCGCATCAGTGCCGGTCTGGCCATAATCTCGTCGGCGAGAAGGTCTCCGCTCAGTTTTCCGTCAGCGTTGTTTATCCGTAACTTGATGTTCTTCAGGTATTTGTCTCTTAATGCTATTCGCCTGGAGTTCAGCGAGGCGGACATTTTTCCGTCTCTGTCAATGCCGAGTTTAAGAGCAGTGCTGTCGGCCACATACACTCCAGGTGCGAAAAATGAAAGCACATCCCGTGTGTCGTGGAGCCTGAGCGATACATCGTATGAATTGCCGGTCCAGGTCTCTTCGTTTTTCCGGTACAATGACGGGAGCTCCCGTCTTGTGGTCGCTGTCTGCAGATCCCGGATGAAACTATTGAAGAAGCGGCTTCCCACGAAGGAGCCGTCCGCGAATTTGGATTTAAGGCTTACACGGTTCACGTCGTCGCTGGCGTGTGAGGAAATCTCGATGTTTCCCACATTGTGAGCCCCGTGCTCGTCCTCAAGCACCATATTGTCAATGCGGATGTTTCCCAGGATGTCTTCTCCGCTGACTCTCGTGAAGTTGGCCTGAGTGCGCAGGCTCATGCGTGATGTCTTTCGCTTGTCTATGTTGAGGGCATGCAGGTCTGCATATCCGAGGTTTGCATAGAACTGATACAGAGCGTTTTGCGTTTTGGATGACAGTGAGAATATACCCTGGAACAGGAAGTTCAGGTTCGGGTCGCTGCATACTATACGTCCGTCGAAAGCGCTTTGGCTGAATGTGCCGGCTGCAGCGATGTTGGTGTATTTGTAGCCGAGCACGTCCAGGCCGTCCACTTTAAGCGAATCTATGGTTACTCCGAGCGTGTCCGCGGATATGACGGCGGAAAGTCCGGTTCTCATGTCGCATTTTCCTACCGGAATGCCTTCGCCGAAGATTCTGCTGATGTCCAGGTCTTCTGTTGATATTGCCCCTCCGAGCGTCAGTGGACGGAACTTGTCGATGACATTTCGGATGTCTGCATCTGCATTGACCTTGCCAAAGCCGGAATTGAGTGTTCCTCTGACTTTCAGGCGGTTGAGCGGTCCTCTGACTTTTCCGTGGAAGGAGACTCTTTCGCCTTTGCATATTTTGCGTATGTCCAGTTTCACTCCCGGCGCCCACCCTTTTATGAATGCTTCCAGTCCGCGGGACGTGAAACTCAGTTTCTTCACGGCTGCTTCAGTGAGCATTGTCCTTGTGTCCGGGATGCCGATGAGTGAGCCGCTGAGTTCTCCGGAAATGCCTCGTCCCTTGTGCCTGTCCCAGTCCACGAAGCCGTCCGCGTCGCAGGTTTCGAATTGTATATCGCTGAGTTTCAAATCATTGACATAACCTGTCACTTTTCCTTTTATCTTGGCGCTCATGCGGAACTGGTCGAGTGCCGGTGCGTAATATTTGAGCGTGCGCAGGCTGACTGTACTGCTGCTGATGTCGCCTTCCATCCTTACCTGGCTGATGAATTCAGACCAGGCGTCGGTGTTCTTGTAGAGCAGTTTTATGGACGGGATGTCGATGTTGGACCATCTGTCTATGAGGCGGAGGTTGTCCACTATGGTCTTTCCTCTGCCTACCCGTGCGTCTCCGGCAAGCAGGAAGCACTGGTACCCGCTTTTTTCGGTGAATGACATGCGGTCGCAGGTGCCGTACATGATGCCGCCTTTCATCCTCAGTCCGCGTCCTTTCAGGTTGATGTCGTGGACGTCGAGGTCAAACCAGTTCATCGAGCTGTCCGGAAAATCGGATGCGTCGTTGCGGAAGTTCCTCATTCTGAATGACATGTTCTCCAGTTCCACGGTGCCGATGCTGAAGATTTCCTTCTCTGAAGGCTCTTTGTCCTTTCCTCCGCCGAGTTTGAAGATTCTCTTTATGTTGGTGGTCCCTGAGGTGTCCGCCTCGGGTGCGCAGCCCCTGTTTTCCGGTTCTACGGTCAGGAAAAACAGTCCGTCAGTGACTTTTGCGGAGGCAATGCTGATGCTGCCGCCTTTCAGTATGCTCCTGATGCTGAAGTTGGCGGTGACGTATCTTGCCCTGAACAATGTGTCAACCACGTCGAGTGAGTCCCTGAACGGGTCGGCATCCAGGACTGCGAGGTCGCGGAGTACTATCGCCTTGAACGGGTTGATGTGGACTTTGCCTACGCTGATCTTGCCATTGATATGATTTTCAATGCTCTGCAGGGCTTTCTCCGCGAGTCTGGTCTGTACGGCAGGAGTCTGTACGGCAATCAGGGCAGCGAAAAATATCGTTGCCGCAATGACAGTCATATAGTAAAATATCTTGGCCGTAGTCCGCATAACTTACAAATTTAACAATCTTTTCTTAAATTTGCAGGTTGAATTGAAAGACGATTGAAATACGATGGAACGATCAGATATAATTCTCGGAATTGAGTCATCCTGTGATGATACATCCGCTGCAGTTATCAAGGACGGATATCTTCTGTCCAATGTCATTGCAAGTCAGCAGGTTCACAAAGATTATGGCGGAGTGGTGCCTGAACTTGCCTCCAGAGCTCACGAACAGAACATTGTCCCTGTAGTAAGCCAGGCATTGGCAAAGGCCGGCGTGAAGCCGGAGGAACTTACTGCGATAGCGTTCACCAGGGGTCCGGGCCTTCTCGGCTCATTGTTGGTGGGCACTTCTTTCGCGAAGGCGTTGAGCGTGTCGCTGGATATTCCGATGATTATGGTTAACCACCTTCAGGGGCATATCCTTGCAGATTTCGTGAAGCAATATGACAAGGAAAACCATCATCCTGAGTTCCCGTATCTGTGCCTTCTGGTTTCTGGAGGCAATTCCCAGATTGTGAAAGTGAATAGTCCGCTCGACTATGAAATTCTCGGCCAGACCATCGACGATGCGGTGGGCGAGGCTTTCGACAAATGTTCCAAGATGATGGGACTCGGCTATCCGGGAGGCCCTGTCATCGACAAATTGGCCAAACTCGGCGATCCCGACAGGTTCAAGTTCGCCAAGCCTCATATCCCGGGTCTGGACTACAGTTTCAGCGGAATCAAGACGTCGTTGCTCTATTTCGTGAGGGACGAGATGGCCAAGGATCCCGATTTTATGGAGAAGAACAAGGAGGACATCTGCGCAAGTTTCCAGAAGGCCCTCATTGACATACTCATGGACAAACTCGTGAAAGCTGCGAAATTGACCGGAATAAAGGAGGTTACCATCGGCGGCGGCGTGTCTGCGAACAGCGGCCTGCGCGACAGGATAGTTTCCGAAGGCCAGAAGCGTGGCTGGAATACGTATCTTCCTGAGTTCAAGTTCACTACGGACAATGCCGCTATGATTGCGATAGCCGGCTACTACCATTACCTTGCCGGTGAGCGCACTCCGCTCGACGTGGCTCCGGTTTCCAGAATGGCAGATTTCTGATTTACGAATAATACGATAACAAGATGATAGAATTTGAAGTGTCCTGCAGAATGGGACGTGAACCGAGATTGGATGATATCAGGATGGCTGCAGCAGAGGCGTTGCGCCTGAAGCCTAATGCAGTGATCAATGTCATTGACCCGACAAAGTCTTACCAGCCTACTATGGTCAATGCTGATGCGCATTGTCATATAGTCCACAGGTCGATAGACGCAAGAGGCGATGTGAAAGTACGTTACAGGGTGGAGGCCTACCGTAAGGATGAGCCTTATGAGGAATATCACCTTCCTGAATACAAGGATGTGCACGACGCTGAGCCCGTGATTGTGGTCGGCTCTGGTCCTGCCGGAATGTTTGCTGCATTGAAACTCCTTACATTTGGGCTGAAACCGGTGGTCCTGGAGCGCGGAAAGGATGTAAGCGGCAGAAAACCTGACATCGCGAAACTCTCCCGCAAGGGTATCGTGGATCCTGATTCCAATTATTGTTATGGTGAAGGCGGCGCCGGCACGTTCTCGGACGGCAAACTGTTTACCCGCTCGTCCAAGCGCGGGGACAACAGGGAGGTGCTCCATCAATTTGTGAATTTCGGGGCTGACCCGTCCATTCTCATTGACGCTCATCCTCATATCGGTACGGACAAACTTCCTCGACTGGTGGCAAATATCAGGGAATGTGTGCTGGAACATGGTGGAGAATATCATTTCCAGACCCGTGTGTCAGATATCTGTCGAGGCGAAGACGGTGTGATTACAGTGACGGCTGTGGATGACAGTGCGGAGGCGGCAGGCAGCAAGAAGACGTTCAATGCAAAGGCAGTAATCCTCGCTACAGGTCATTCAGCAAGGGATATTTACGAGCTGTTCGACAAGAAGGGCTGGGAACTGCAGGCCAAAGGATTTGCAATGGGAGTGCGTGTGGAACATCCTCAGGATTTGATAAACAAGATCAGATACCGCGGACAGTGGGAGCCCGGTATGCCGGCTGCCGAGTATTCTTTCGTGGAGCAGGTGGATGACAGGGGAGTGTTCTCGTTCTGTATGTGCCCGGGCGGAATCCTGGTCCCTTCATCTACGGAGGACGGCTATACTGTGCTCAACGGCATGTCCAATTCTGCCCGCAATTCCAAGTGGGCCAATGCAGGTGTAGTCGTTTCTGTGGAGCCTGATGATGTGCCTGAAGAATATAAGAAGTACGGTACTTTCGCATTGCTGAATTTCCAGCACGACGTGGAGAAGAAGATGTTTGATTACGCTGCTGCCCACGCTGTTCCTGATGAGAACGGGGAAGTGAACCGCTTTGCAGCGCCTGCCCAGAGGATGGTGGATTTCTGTGAGGAGCAGATGTCGGAGGACCTTCCTGAGACTTCTTATCGTCCGGGAGTGGTTTCTGCACCATTGTACGAGCTTCTTCCTGAGTGCGTGGCATCCCGTCTCCAGAAGGTTTTCCCGCTGATCAACAATAAGATGCGCGGATATTATACGGAGGATGCGCTTCTTTTGGGTGTGGAGTCCAGGACTTCTTCTCCTGTCAGAATCGTGAGGGATGCAGATTCGTATCAATGTCCTCAGGTGCCTGGCCTTTTCCCTTGCGGTGAGGGTGCAGGATATTCTGGAGGAATCGTTTCTTCCGCCATTGACGGTATCAACTGCGCAGTGGCTGCGGCAAAGTTTCTTGCATAACAACATTTTGGGCGACCTGTCTGTCCGTGGCTGATTTTCAATGGCATTGACAAAATGTCAGTCTTGTACGATGGCAGACAATTTGCTGAAACAATAGCGGGCAGTTTGTTGATAACCCAGCACAAACTGCCCGTGTAACATGTTGTGGGTGATTATAATAGCGACTCTGTGCGGGTTGTTTTCGAAGAAATATAAAAGGTTGAAAAGATATGAAAAAGCAAAAAGACGAAGAAATAAAGAAGAAAGAAAAGCAGGCGGAAAATGAATGTCAATGCGAAGGCACTGACAAAAAATCCGATTGTCATTGTGACAAAACGGAAGAAGGGGAGTCCTGCGGAGAACATTCTGAATGCAAGGAATTGACAGAAAAGCTGGAGGCTGCCCAGAAGGCTGAGAAAGAGGCATTGGACAAGCTCGCTAAGGAGAAGGACGACTATGTCCGTCTGATGGCTGAGTTCGAGACCTTCCGCAGACGTTCGGCTGAGGAAAAACTTGCATTGGTTTCATCGGCTGCATCCGATACCATCAAAGGTCTGCTTCCTGTTCTGGATGACTGCGAAAGGGCAATGGAACTGCTCCAGAAGTCCAGCGACGAGGCGGCCAAAGAGGGAACCGGACTCATATATGACAAGTTGATGAAATATCTGAAGAGCAAGGGACTGGAGCGTATCGAGGCCAAGGGACAGAAGTTCGATACTGATTTCCACGAGGCTGTGGCTCAGGTTCCGGTAGAGGAAGAGGACAAGAAGGGCCTGATTTACGATGTGATCGAGACGGGTTACACGCTGAACGGCAAGATTCTGCGTTACGCAAAAGTTGTAGTTGGAATATAGTCGGTCCGCTCTTTCGTGAGAGAGGGCGTTTTGCTTGTGCTCTAATATAGGAGATGTAAGGAATATGGCAGAAAAAAGAGATTATTATGAAGTGCTCGGCGTTCCGAAGAATGCCAGTGCGGATGATATAAAGTCGGCCTTCAAAAAGATGGCATTGAAATGGCATCCGGACAGATGGGTCGGCAGTACCGATGCGGAGAAGAAGACCGCAGAGGAGAATTTCAAGGAGGCGTCCGAGGCCTATGAGGTCTTGAGCGACCCTGACAAGAGGGCAAAATACGACCAGTTCGGATTCAATGCGCCGTCAGGCGGTTTCAGTTCAGGCGGTTTCGGCGGGTTTGATATCAATGATATTCTCAAGGACCTGTTCGGTGCCGGGTTCGATTTCGGCGGAGGCAACTCAGGCGGTTTCGGAGGGTTCAGCGGCTTCGGCGGCTTCGGCGGTGGCCAGAGGGCCCAGCGTGTGCCGCGCGGACGTGATATCCGTACCAGAGTGAGACTTACCTTGGAGGAAATCGCGAAAGGTGCTGTGAAGGAGGTGTCTATCGACCGATATGAACAATGTCCTGACTGTGGCGGTAAAGGCGCCGCAAATGCTTCTGACATACAGACTTGTCCTGTCTGCCATGGTACAGGCCAGGAACAGCGGAGGGTGAGAAGCATCTTCGGTGAGACTGTTACCTATACTACATGTTCAAGATGTGGCGGAGAAGGCAAGATTGTCAGCAATCCTTGCCGTTCCTGCGGCGGAACCGGTCTTGTGCGCAAGAGAGTGACTATCAAGGTGAATATTCCTGCCGGTGTGGAAGATGGTATGCAGCTCACGCTTCAGGGACAGGGACATTCTGCCAAATCCGGCGGCGTGAACGGAGACCTGCTCGTGGTCATTGAAGAGATTCCGCACGATTCTCTCAAACGTGACGGCAAGAATCTGTTCTACACCAAGATAATATCAGTGACTGACGCCATTCTCGGTGGTGAGACCACCGTCCCTTGTCTTGACGGCAATTACAAGATCAAGATTGAGCCTGGTACCCAGTCCGGCACGATTGTCAGACTCAGAGGCATGGGCCTGCCTGCTGTCAAAGGATATGGCTCCGGAGTGGGTGACCTTTACGTGAAGTATCTCGTATGGCTGCCTAAGAAGCTCAAGAGTGACGAGAAGGCCGCACTTGAATCAATGCGCGGAAGTGACTCCTTCGTGCCTAATCTCAGCAGGGAAGACAGAAATCTTTTCGATAAAATGAAAGAAAATTTCTAAAATAATACATCAATATTATTAATATCGAGTTCCCAGATCACTGTAATGGTGATATGGGAACTTTGATTTTAGCTTGCTTTGTAGTTATAGTATTCGTGTTCTCATTGTAAGTAACATTCAAACAATAACCTGCATCATCTAAGGGAATCTTTTCGGTCTATATCTCTTTTCTCATCAGTCGTGTACGTCCAGTACACTCCTTCTTTGAAAAGAAATCTATCCTCGAAAATCTTCTCCTAATCTGAAGCAGGTTATTTTTTTTCACGTTACTAAATGATTTCGCAGTGTGTTTGATTATTGCTATATTCGTGATAAATAAGAGAAGTGGATATGACGCGAGAGGAACTTATAGCGAAGATTCAAGACATCGAATGGGATGACTTTGAGGCAAAGGAGGCTTTGAATGAGCTCCCCAAGAATATGTGGGATACGGTGAGCGCATTTTCTAACACATCTGGCGGATGGGTTCTGTGTGGCGTTGCACAGAAAGGAAAGAAGTTCGAGATCCTTGGCGTGAATAATGGAGAAAAGATTGAGAATGATTTCCTTACCACACTTCGAAACAAAGACAAGTTCAATCACATTATCCAGTGCCGTCCGGACAAGATTACTGTTGATGGTAAACTGGTTTTGGCGTTCTATATTCCTTCGTCAGAACTGAAACCTATCTGGTACGGTTCTCCCAAGAACACGTTTATCCGTAGCGGCTCCGGTGACCAGCGTGCTACAGATATGGAAATTGCAGCTATGTACCGGGACTAGGCATTTGGCACGCAGTCGGAAAAAACGGTCGAAGGACTGACTGTTGCTGACCTTAATGCGGCATCATTTGCCTCATACAGACGTTATATCCAGACGTTTAATCCCGAGTTCCGGGCAAATAAGTTTGATGATGAAGAGTTCTGTGAATATACGGGCATTACCCGTGACGGCGTACTTACCTATGCAGGCTTGCTGATGTTGGGCAAAAATGAGATGGTGCGCAAGTATGTGAACAATTTCTGGGTGGATTACATTGAGATTCCTGGCAATTCGTATAGTGAAGCTGCGGTACGGTTTTCTTATCGGCTTCCGGAGTTGGATAACATTTGGGACTGCTACGAGGCTATTTTCCAGCGCCTGAGACTTCACGTGGATGCAGCACCGTTCTCGCCCCGCTCAGACGGCTTTGCGCCGGAAGATGAGTCTCAGTTGTATTCTTTGAGGGAAGGTCTTGTCAACATGTGCTCCCATGCCGATTACTTTTCTCCGATGCATCCTACTGTACGCGTGTTCGACAATCGCATCAGTTTCCAAAATCCTGGCAAAATTGTCGTTGATATGGTGCACCTGCGTGACCGTTATCAGTCGGCACCGCGCAATCCTTCTCTACTGAAGTTGTTCCGATACACGAAGATTTCGGACAATGCTGGTTATGGAATGGATAAGATCTACTCGTGGGAACGGCTGACAGGTGAGAAAGTTGAGGTGGTGACTGACGTAATGTGTTCCGAAGTAACTTTCTGGCGTCCGAAGATCGGGACATCCATCAAGCGGAAAGAAGATGGTAATGTGGGTAGTGCTGCGTCCGAAACTACCCAGAAAACTACCCAGAAAAATAATGTGGGAACTACTCGGAAAATGAAGGACAAAATACTTCGTATCCTGAGCTCCTCACCAACTCTAACCATTAAGGAAGTTGCTGATTTATGCGGACTTACATATGATGGTGCCAAGTATCATTTCACGGCCTTGAAAAAGTCTGGCAAATTGGAAAGATCAGGTGGCGACAAGTGCGGTTTCTGGGTAGTAAAGAAGTAGAAAACTACCCGGAAACAGCAACACTGTAACCATGTGAGGTGCTATTGAAAGCTTCGGCTTCTTATCTCTTGTGAAGATGCCAACTTTCTATAAACAATCACAATATTAACAGTTACAGTATGATTTACGGTTACATCAGAGTCAGCAGCGACAAACAGACTGTTGAAAATCAAAGATTTGAAATCAATAATTTCTGTTCACGTGAGTCGATGAAAATTGACGGGTGGATTGAGGAGACCATCAGCGGTACGAAGAGTTACAGCAAGCGGGAATTGGGAAAACTCCTGAACCGGGTGCAGAAAGACGATTTGATTATCTGTGCCGAGTTGTCCCGGCTGGGGCGTAACCTTTTTATGATTATGGAGATTCTCAATATCTGTATGACGAAAGAGTGTCGTGTCTGGACCATCAAGGACAATTACAGGCTTGGGGAGGACATTCAGAGCAAGGTGCTGGCTTTTGCTTTCGGCCTTTCGGCAGAGATTGAGCGAAATCTTATCAGCCAACGGACTAAGGAGGCTCTTGCAAGGAAGAAGGCGGAGGGCGTGGTCCTCGGGCGTCCTGTTGGAAGGAAGACAGAAGAGTGCAAGTGCAAACTCTTTCCCAAGCGGATGCTCATAGTGGAGCTGCTAAGGGCAGGAGTTTCTCAGCGGAAGATTGCTAAGATTTGCAAGGTCGATCGGAACACTCTGGGAAGGTATATACATTCGTTTCTGAAACTATAGGAGCGATTATGTGCAGACACACGCGTTTTCCTCCAGTTTCTCCTCATCTGAATCATGGTCCATCCTATCCGAAATTGAGCGTTCCATTAAGGAGAAGATTGAAGCCGTCGGTACTCCCTTGAAAGATTGGGATATCCAGATCAATTACGGCATCAAAACCGGTTTTAACGACGCCTTCATCATCGATTCGGTCAAGCGGAATGAAATTTTGAGTGCCTGCCAAACTGAGGAGGAACGTCAGCGAACGGCGGAAATCATACGACCGATTCTTCGTGGCCGGGACATAAAAAGATACGGCTATTCCTGGTCTGGGCTATGGCTTATAAACACTCACAATGGGACAAAGGAAGGCCTTGAACGCATTCATATTGAGGATTATCCTTCCATAAAAGAGCATCTTGATAATTACTGGCTTAGACTAGAGAATCGGGCAGACAAAGGTGACACACCATATAATTTAAGGAACTGCGCGTATTTGGACGAATTTTCTAAGCCAAAAATCGTATGGGCGGAGTTGTCAAGGACTGGCAACTCATTCGCATATAGTGATGACGGCGCAATGGTGCTGAATACGTGCTATATCTTATCATTCAACGATAATGAGTTTCACGAAAAAGAACTGAACACCCTGCTTGGATTCCTTAACAGCAAGGTAGCACTCTTTTATCTGGACATCATCTCCAGCAAACTTGATGAAACGGGGTGGCGCTGGCTCAAGCAGTTTGTGGAGCTGATACCAGTACCCGTCCAACTGGTATTTAAAGAAGGCGGCCAGTTAACGAATAAAGACTCAGCCTCAATCAATGCTCAATTATACGAACAACTTGGTCTGTCGCCAGATGAAGCTGAGTATCTTGATCACATCATCTGACTTGACTTTCAATATATTGTATCTCAGAATCGGATAGACCGTAAAATTGATAGATCAGGCTATTCAAGATGTGCTCTTCCTCCGGGGCAGAACCTTCCTGTGCAGTTATGTTGATGATCCTTTCGCACTGGTCTATTATGGCTTGAGCTATGTTTTCATCAATATTACGAGGCACGTAAAGCTGCTCTATTTTGAATTTTTTCCAGCGAACAGTGCCTACACCGGTAGTAGTGCCTATGGTTGAAAACATATATTCTGAGACCGAGCAATTCAAAAAAGCTAGTAGCACAATCAAATTATCACCAGAAAGCATAAATGTAGTTGCCTCCGGCACGTATTTGCCTTCACGGTCAAGGCAGAACTTCGTTTTGTCGGATATTTCTCCCCAGATTATTTTTGGCTGAGATAATAAGTCCCAATAACTGATGCTGTCTTGGGTTTCAAACCATTTATTGTTCGTTCTCTTTCGTGCTTTTACCCGTTCGCCATTGATAATATGATCTTCGCCAGTCTGTTCAAGCCGTTCGATTCTAATAGCAAGCAGATAGTCTTTCAAAGCAGGATAATCGTCTATGTCATACTGCTTTGCAGGGAATGTCGCTATTAAATACTGCTCTGCAAACACATAGCTATATCGTTTGATATCGCGGCCTCTCAATATCGGTCTAATAATAGCAGCTGTACGTTGTTTCTCAGACTCATCCGCACAATTCTCCAAAATCTCCTCACGCTTTTCCGATGAGATGATGAAGGCATCGTTGTAGCCAGTTAAGACGCCCCTATATATATCGACATCCCAATCTTTCAGTGGTGTACCTGCTGCTTCAATCTTATTCTTAATACTCAACTCAATATCGCTCAAAATTGACCACGCATCTGCACCAAACGTTATCGCATGGCTATGTGTCTGCACATAATCGCTCAATTTCGTGATGTCAAATTCATCCTTATTGATGGAACATGCCTTTGTGCATCCGGACGGTGTTCTGGTAGCGGCAGTGAGGATGTTTACATCAACCGTTGCGGAGTCAAATACTTTATATCCGGCAAAGTCAATTAAACCAATAACATCCTGTCTTTCAGAGAAGTATTTGCGTAATGGCTCACCATAACTTGCTCTCATCCACTTATTTGATGTAATGAACGACAGCAGCGCCCCAGGCTTCAGGAGTTTCATTCCCATCTCGTAGAATAGACAGTAGATGTCGCCAGTGCGCTCATAGGTCTCGTAGTTCATTTTCTGGAGGGTATCTGCATCTGTGCCCATCTTCTGGAGCTGGATGTACGGCGGGTTACCAATCACGCAGTCGAAGCCGACGAAGCGGCCATCCTCATCGAGGACTTCCGGGAACTCGATGCGCCATTCAAAGGCGCCGACAAAGATTTTGTTATCCTTGATTTCATCCACCTCAGCCTGTATCTTGGCAATCTTTGCTTGCAGGTCCTTGGCCTGTTTGTCGCGTTGGGCCTGCTCTTTTTTGCTGATTTCAAAGAGCTGGGGCGCCAGAAGGTTGTCCAAATCGGCGTTCAGTTTATTCAAGCTAACCACTTTGGGGTCTTTTAGGCCAATCTGGGTGCGGAGATTCCCCTTGATTTGGCGCAGGTAATCCTCCAAGTCGTGCTTCTCCTCTTTGCTGTGTGCGTTCTTATAGTCGCTCACAGCCTTGCGGTAAGCGCTGATGGAAATGCCGCTCTTTCGGAGGATTTCGGAGATGTCCTGTCCAAGATTGAACCGGTGCAGGAGCGAGTTGCCTACCTTGATGTTGATGTCAATGTTGGGCAAGGTTTCCAGTTCGGTGTAATCGCTTTCTTTTGTATAGTAGGCGTTTTTCAGTAGCTCTATCCATAGTCTGAGGCGGCAGATATTGATAGCGTTGGGGTTGATGTCCACACCGAAGAGGCAGTTTTCGATGATTTTGCGCTTCTCGTTGAAGAGGGTTTCCTGAATACGCTGGCTCTCCTGGTTGCCGGGAATATAGCTTACAGGGTTGCCGTCTTCGTCGGAAATAAGTAGTTCATCGTTCTCTATGTCAATGCTGTAGTCCTGTTTCTTGATGCGCTTGCCGGAGCCGTCGATGAGGATGCCGAGGTCGTATTTGGTGTAGATGACTTCGTTGAGGACAGATACCAGGAAGTGGCCGGAGCCAACAGCAGGATCGCAGATTCGGAGGGAATCGATTACCGCATTGGCCTGGACATAGTCCTCGATGTCCTTGTTTTTCAAGGCCTCATAGTCCTTGCAGGACCATCCCATTTCCTCATTGAAGCGGCGGACGACGGTCTGCTGGATGGCTTCGCGGCTCATATACATCGTGACAGCACCGGGGGTGAATACGGAACCGTCGCGGTGGCCGTTGATTTTCTCGAAGATGAGGCCCAGCACGGAGGCGTTGATGAGTGTCTTGGCCTGTTCCTGTACTTCTTCGGAACCCTCGCTGGAGAAGTCGTAGGCATCAAGGAACTCCAATAGATAACGGAGCGTCGGGAGTTTGTCGTAACGCGGCTTCTGACCGTCTTTGAGCACCGTGCCGTTGAATAGGGGCAGTTCGCTGTTGTCCAAACTGCTGATGCGGATGGTCTGGCGCTCCAGCGGGCTAATCTCAAAAAGTGAGCTGTTGAGGTAGGGGACTTTACCGTATTTGGTGTTGATGCTTTCAGACCGATCGGTAATGCGCTTTGCAAGAACCTGGAAGAATAGTTTATTGAGCTCATCGTAGTCTGGGATGACAGATGGTCGCATAAAGGCGTAGCTCTGGTCGCCTTTATGATACTTGACAAGCTGGGCCTCCAGAAGTTTGAGGAAGAGTATTCGGTTTGCCCATCCGATGGTGAGCGCCAAGGCTACGCCGAACAACTGCTCCTGTCGATTTTTCCCAAAAGAGTAGCGATCTTTCACGTTGTCAAGCCAATCCTCGCTGTCGAGGATGGTGATGGTGTTTTCAAGCAAGGATGCCTGATTGCGCTCTACCTCCTTGCGACGGGTGATGATGTGCTTCTTGCTGTCTTTCTCCACCACTTCCTCCAGTCCGATGATATAGAGCAACTCGCTATAGAACTTGGTGTTGAGAGAGTTGCTGTCGTTCTGGAAACGCTTTTTCAGCAGATGTTCAGGGCTGAAGAATTTGAAGAGTTCGATGATTCGCTTGTCATTGCCAGTGTCGAGGAATTGTTTGTATTTGCGGATGTCGAACCATGTGTAGGTAATCTGGTCCAGGACATTGGCGATGAAATCAGCTGCAATTTCCTTATAAAAGAAATCGGTTTTTTCGGAGGTAAGGGCACCGTCGTTAAATTCCTCGAAGCGTTTGATTAGCTTTTTGTTTGAGTAGAAAATGCGCTCAAACTCATGAGCGTCAAAGACAAAGTACTCATAGACATTGGTGACTATCAGTTGTTTGAGCTGGATGTTCTTTTTGATATGTCGCTCGCGAAGGTAGTACAGCAGGAGTTCCTGTAGAGCCTTGCGATTGAGGTCCTCCTTTGTAATCATTTCGGTTGCGTTGGTGGGCTTCTTTACTTCGATGATAACGCCAACAGGGTCTGTAACATTGACTCCCAGGTGAATGGCACAGTCTATATCCCCATTGGGAGAAACCTTATAATTCTGGCTGTAGAACGTGAATTTCAAGAAGTCCATCAGGTCTCCTTTGAGCTTTTCTTCCGTATCAATGGAGGAAATCTGCTTGTAGTAGTTGCTGAGTTGGGCTTTGAAGATGTTAAAGACTGGCCGTTCCACAGGGACCTGGCGATATGCTTTATTAAGCGACTTTGCTATAGTTAACTCTGCCATATTATTTTGTTTCAGTGGGATGTTTTTTCAAATTTAATGTTTTTTTTGACAAACCGGGCTGAAAGTGTGTGATAATAAACAAGGTGAGGAAAGGCCGTTGCACTTGAATCAATGCGTGGAAGCGAGTCTTTCGTGCCTAATCTCAGCAGGGAAGACAGAAATCTTTTTGATAAAATGAAAGAAAATTTCTAAAATAATTTGCAGATTCAAAAAAAGTACGTACATTTGCAGTCCCATTAACGAGGTAACCTCTTACTTGTCGTTGTAATTCAAGTAACGTTGCGCAAAAATTATTTTAGAAAATGGATTTGATTAAAGTAGTAGAGCAGGCATTTGTAAACGACAAAGCTGCATCTTTCCCTAAGTTCAAAGGTGGTGATACCATCACCGTTACTTATAGGATTAAAGAGGGTGATAAAGAGAGACTCCAGAAGTTCAGAGGCGTAGTTCTCCAGATCAGCGGTGCTACCCCATTCACCAAGACATTCACTGTCCGCAAGATTTCAGGTGGTGTCGGTGTAGAGAGAATCTTCCCGTTCCAGTCTCCATTTATCGAGTCAATTGAAGTCAACAAGGTTGGTCACGTTCGCAGAGCGAGAATCTTCTATCTCAGAAATCTTTCTGGTAAGAAGGCCAGAATTAAGGAGAAGAAGCTTGTGATGGTTAAGGAAGAAAACGCATCAGCAGAAGCATAACAAGGTCTTAGTACCTGGTATGGTCCCATAGCTCAACTGAATAGAGCATTTGACTACGGATCAAAAGGTTATAGGTTTGAATCCTATTGGGATCACAAAGCCTCGGAGTTTTACTCCGGGGCTTTTTCGTGTTTCTCCGTCACGAACATACTCTAATGAGGGACCAACGGGTCAACGTAAAATCCCGGTTGGTTTGCATTTCATAGTGCGCCCGATGCACAAAGCAAGCGGAGCAGCCCTGAGCGTAGCGGGCTTTTGCCGCTGCCGGCGTGATTTCGTGACACGATTTCTTCTGAAGAACCTTGTCTCCATCTGCGTGATTGCCTTTGACGTGAACTTCATAGAGGATAGAGCGTCGCCATAGGTGATTTCTGAACCAATGAGCATCCAGACGAACCTAAGAATATCCACATAACGAACTGATATCCAATTGATTATACTGATTTGAAGCGGAATGTAAATATGCTCATCACCCTGTTTTTTTATGGGAGTGAGCATATTGAAAAACAAGCTTAAATCTATATAATAAATTATAATTCAATAAGTTACAAGTACTTTTATGGCGTTGGCGATATGCTCATTGGTTCGAAAAAACTACCGCAACCAGATATAATAAAATTCGTAATAGCCGGCGGAAACCTGTAACCTTCTAATAACACCGACACCTTTCCCTTACCTAAAAAGCATTTGGTTGGCGCGTAGGAGCGAAAAAACATTCTCGCGTACCAAAATTTCATTTCAATCAACACAAGAAAGCCGCAAAAGCCAATCCTTTGTGCCGACCGGTCTGTGACACGCAGTCCATTTGCATGCGGGATTACCAGCCGTAGATGTTACGGAGAATCCACCAGAGGATTACCAGGATGAATATTGTAATAATTATTATTACTGTCCGCTAAAACTTTTTGACAGTACAAAAAATTAGGCTGAATCTC
>ENA-OPUE01000139-OPUE01000139.1-human-gut-metagenome-genome-assembly--contig:-NODE-139-length-66090-cov-10.174165_pt1 | contig 66090 bp, 52 predicted proteins | sample MGYA00241466_ERZ501924 | MGnify/ENA primary metagenome ERZ501924 (study PRJEB25962, sample SAMEA2042223) | human gut metagenome | biome: human gut; feature: human-associated habitat; material: faeces...
GACAGCCGGTACCACCGATGGGCAGACAGCCAATGGGGCAGCCGGTACCACCGATGGGCGGACAGCCAATGGGGCAGCCAGTACCACCGATGGGGCAGATGCCGAAGCCGGAAATGCCAAAACCACAGGCACCAGCACCGGAGGCACCAAAGCCAGAGATGCCGAAGCCGGAAATGCCAAAGCCACAGGCACCAGCACCGGAGGCACCAAAGCCAGAGATGCCGAAACCGGAAATGCCAAAGCCACAGGCACCGGTACCGGAGGCACCAAAGCCAGAGATGCCGAAACCAGAAATGCCAAAGCCACAGGCACCAGCACCAGAGGCACCAAAGCCAGAGATACCAAAACCGGAAATGCCAAAGCCACAGATGCCACCAATGGGACAGCGTCCAGCGATGGGCGGACAGCCGATGATGGGGCAGCCAGTACCACCGATGGGTGGACAGCGTCCTCCGATGGGACAACCAATGATGGGGCAGCCGATGATGGGACAGATGCCAAGACCACAGGCGCCACAGATGCAGAACGGCAACCTGATGGGACAACTTGGCGGTGCACGCCCGATTCCACACTTTGTGCGTAAATCAACTGGTGAGATCATCAATATTACAAAACCAGAATTTATCATCGGTAAGTCAAAGACGAAAGCCGATTATGCAATAGAGAACAACAGCGCAATCAGCCGGGAGCATTGTATTGTAATCCAGCGCGATGGCGTGAACTATATTAAGGATAACAATTCTACAAACCATACCTATGTAAATGGGGTAGAGTTGCAGCCGGGTAAGGAAGTGCTTCTGAAGCATAAGACAGAAGTTCGATTGGGAGATGAGGAATTCACATTCCTTCTGAGAAAAGGAGAGTAATATGGAGTACATTGCAACATATCACACCGATGTAGGTACAAGAAAAGAAACGAATCAGGACTCTCTTGCAATCAAGGTTGTGAACACAAAAGAGGGAAATGTTGCATTTGCAATCGTGTGTGATGGCATGGGAGGACTCGCAAAAGGCGAGGTTGCCAGCAAAGAGGTAATCGAAGCATTTTGTACATGGTTTGATGACACGCTGGTGGATGAAATCCAAAATGGAACATTCACAGAGCAGAATCTTGTATCACAGTGGGATGATATTATCCAGATTCAGAATCGCCGGCTGGGCGCATATGGAGAGGAAAATCATTTGCAGCTTGGTACGACGGTATCTGCAATCCTGTTGTACAAGGATCAGTATTATATTGTGCATGTGGGCGACAGCCGCGTGTATGAGCTTACAAAGACAGCGAAGCAGCTGACAAACGACCAGACATTTATCGCAAGAGAACTGGCAGCGGGACGTATGACACCGGAACAGGCAAAAACCGATCCGAGACGAAGCGTACTGTTGCAGTGTGTCGGCGCATCACCGGTTGTTGAGCCGGAATTTACAAAGGGAACTGCAACAAGAAATGCAGTTTATATGCTCTGCTCAGACGGATTCCGTCATGTGATCACACCGGAGGAAATCATCGAGAAGATCGGACCGGGTGAGGCGACGGACGAGGAAAAGATGAAATATGGAGCAATATATCTGACAGAGTTAGTAAAGAACCGTGGGGAACGTGATAATATCACAGTAGCAATGGTTCGCACGATTTGATTTAGAGAGGGTTTGCCATGACGAAGGAAGGAACCGTACTAGACGGAAAATATGAAATTTTGGCAGAAGTTGGTCGAGGTGGTATGTCCATCGTGTACCTTGCCCGTGATAAGCGTTTGAACAAGCAGTGGGCGGTCAAGGAGATCAAGAATGATGGAAAGAAATCCGCAAAGACGTTGCTTAAGGGATTGGAACGAGAAGCGAATATTCTGAAGAACGTAGATCATCCGGTGTTGCCGCGAATCGTAGATATCATCAATCAGGATGGAACAATCTACGTTGTTATGGATTATATCGAGGGTGATACGATTCAGGATCGATTGAAGAAGGAAGGCGCGCAGCCACAGGAGTTAGTTGTAGAGTGGGGCTTGCAACTTGCAAGTGCATTGAATTACCTGCACAACATGAATCCACCGGTTATCTACCGGGATATGAAACCTTCGAATGTCATGATCAAGCCGGAGGGCGGCGTAAAGCTGATCGACTTCGGTACAGCAAAAGAGTACGAAATAGAGAACAATGCAGATACAACCGCACTTGGTACGAGAGGCTATGCAGCACCGGAACAGTTCGGTGATTCCAAGGGACGTGGTATCTACAATACAGATGCAAGAACAGATATCTATAATCTGGGCGCAACCCTGTACCATATCGTAACAGGAAAGAACCCATGTGAGCCACCGTATGAGATCAAGCCGATCCGCGAGTGGAATCCGATGTTGTCCTCTGGATTGGAGAAGATCATCTTAAAATGTACACAGGCAGATCCGAACGACCGTTATCAGAACTGTACGGAGCTGATGTATGCATTGGAGCATTACGATGAGCTTGACGACAGCTACCGGAAGAAGAACAAGAAGAAGCTCGGGCTTTTTGCAGCAACCGTGGCATTGGCAGTTGTATCCGGTATCACAGCCGGAATCGGATATTCCGGTATGCAGCGGATCAAGCTGAACAACTACAACCAGTATATCGAAAATGGTATGAACTACTGCCGGGAAGAGAATTACGAAGCCGGAACGGCAGAATTCAAGAAAGCAATCGAACTGGACGGCTCGGAGGAAAAAGCTTACGAACAGTACATACAGGCATACATTGATGCTACGAACAAGGCGGAGGAAGCCGGAACGGAATCTACGCTGAATCTGGATGATGCGTTGACGTTGGTTTCCAATCGAATCAGCAGTAAACATGGTGGTGTTGAGAAAAACAGCGCAGTGCTTTACAAGCTGGCACTTACTTATTTTGAGGAAGAGCGTTCTTACAGTCAGGCAGCCAAATATTTCGGCATGATTGACGAGAAGGACGAGGAATATGGAAAGCTTGCAGGCTTTTACAAATCCATTTCTGAGCTGCGATCTGACAGTACGTCGGATGCATCAGAGCTGATGCAGCAGGTAAATGATTTCGCAACGTATAACGAGAACAACTTCACGAATCAGGAAGCAACGAAATTCGTAAACTATCGTATCATCGGCGAGATATACAGCACGAATGTAAGTAAGGACGCCGACGTGAGTATTGCGGAGCAGGCAAGCGCCGTGATGGAACAGGCGGTCGCGGATCTGGCGGAATACAGTGGCAGCGACATGGACAAATCCGCAGTTATGGATATGAACTATCGCTATGATGACAACCTGATCGTGATCTACGAACAGCTTGCCAAGGAGAATGCGGAGAACGAAACAGCTGCGAACGAATATTATTCGATGGCAATCAGCTACTGCGAAGATTACATCGGAATCCTGAAGATGAAGGTAGACGAAGATCCATCGATCAGCCTCGGCGGTTCTTCGGTAAATGCATACAACCAGTCATACTATAACAAGATGATCACAGAAGCCCGCTGCTATGATGCACAGGGCAAGACCGACGAAGCCCTCGCAATCTATGAGGCGGCAGAGAAGGTGTTTGGCACGAAGAATGAGTGGAGCGACAATGTCTACGCAGAACACCTTGACTACCTGTACCGTCTGTGTGAACAGAAGGAACAGGATCCGAAGCTGTGGATGACGAAGATTCCGGATATGGCAAATGCTTTGATCAAGGTATTTGATGATGGTGGAAATGTAGTTGGTATCGACAGCAACAAGACATGGTACAAGCGTAGAGATACCATGGAGATGCTGAAGAGCGAAAATTACGACACGGGCGAAGATGCACAGGCAGCGGATGCACAGACGGAAGATGCACAGTCCGAAGAGATGGGAGAGTGATAGACATGGAACAGGCATACGAAATATGTTTCTACGGTGGTCTGGTACTTGCGATTCTTCTCCTGATTGCAACGATTGTGTTGTTCATCGTGTTGAAGATTCCGAAGGTAATCGGTGAACTGACCGGAAGCACCGCGAAAAAAGCGATGAAAGAGATGAAGGATGGCACGACGAAGCTGGGCAGCATCGCAAGGAAAGAACAGGAAAAATACTACAACATGGGCAGTGGAAAGATTACAGCGAAGGAAGCGGTTTCTTCGAAGGAAGAACGCAAAGCACGCGGCAACGATTCCACGGAATTGCTCGATAAGAATAAGAAGAAAGAAAAGAAATTCGAAGAGACCGATATCTTACGTCCGGGCGTGAATGACTACGATACACCGGACAATGAGGCGACTGACGTACTCGGCAGTGGCAATCCGGATGAGGAAGTAACCGATATCCTGCGCGATGGTTCTGCTACAGATGACGAAACAACCGATATTCTGCGTGATGGTACTGCGGCAGGTGATGATGAAGCAACCGACGTACTTCGCGCAACCGGCGAAGGCGACGATGAAGCAACCGACGTACTTCGTGGAAATGATGAAGGCGACGATGAAGCAGCCGACGTACTTCACGGAAATGACGAAGGCGACGATGGAGCAACCGACGTACTCCGTGGAACTGACGAAGGCGACGATGGAGCAACCGATGTGCTCCGTGCAGACGAAGACGATGATGGAGCGACCGATGTGCTCCGTGCAGAGGATGACGAGGAAGGCACAAGCGTACTTGCTTCGTCTGAGGCAGCTCTTGCGAAGAAGGTCAAGGTCATCTACAACGTAGTGGTTGTTCATTCCGATGAGACACTGGAATGATGAGGGAGAGGTGAAAGAAGAAAATGAAGAAGAGGAAGAAAATAGAAACGAATACAAGTAAAAAACCTATGAAGCGGCTCATCGCATTATGGGTTGTCTTCGTGATGCTGATCGTGCCATTCGCAAACCATGTTGGTAAGAATGATGTGAAGGCGGAAGGGGGAGAAACAGCAGTTTCGGGGGCTGGAACGAAAACAGCTGGGGTAGATTATGTTCCGGTTCAACCGAAAAATCTGAAATTGGAGATAGATGATAACGACACCAATACAAATAATTTAAAGAAAAAGGACGATGTAGAAACATATACTCTATTAAAGGGAAAGCAGGAAGTATGGAATATTTACAGACCGACAGTTAGTAGAGAGTCTAATCTGCCGGAAAATTCTGAAATCAAATTTGAGTATATAATTTATGATAAAGATGCTGATGTGGAAGATACGGCACCAGACAGTGCTACGACAGTTGACACTGTAGATACTTTGCAGGATAATGAAGCACTAACTTCTAGCAATAAAAAAATTGCATATTATGCGTATATTGGATCAAAGGACGATGGTGTAGAATCTCGCCTGCAGTGTGTAGTCAATATCAAGTTTGTAGATACAATGTTTAGTGTGTCTGATGGAATCTATCAGGATGATACCAAGTTGTCAGATGGTGCAATTGTAACAGATGCAAAATTGAAGGCCGGTATTTCAGAAGCAGCAGATATTCGCTATTATGTAACAGATACAGCGGCGAGTGACGGTGATAAGATGCTAGAAAGTAAATATAACTCTTCTGATGCACTTACCGCTTCAGATGTGCTAACAAAAAAATATGCATATGCGGGATATTTTTACAAAGACAGCCTTTTGGAATATAAAGAACTGGGTTCTGTAACACTTGTTCTGGATACAAAGGAACCAACGGTTGCATGTAGAAAAATTGAGGAACAAAACTCGGATGGTTCTTATTCTGCTATTGATGAGAAGTATAAAGATGCGGATAGCAATATTTATTACGGAAACAGCGAAGCATATAAATACACCGTCACGATTGAAGATGTGGCAGGAGATGGTGAAGGTGCATCAGGGGTTGATGCATCGACAGTCTCTGCAAAATTGGATAACACGGATTTAACAGTTACACCGGTGTCTGGTGAAAACAATACATATGAAATAACGGTACCTGAGAACACATTGTCTACAACGGAAGCAAAAAAAGTGGTTGTGACCGCGAAAGATTGTGTTGGTAATGAGGCTGCAGAAGTGTGCCTTGTAAAAATTCAGCAGGTAGATCCAGCATATACAAAAACAACGGTCAGATTTACAGATGATCCAAACACGGATTTGGTGGAAACACCTGTAAATATTAATGGTTATAAAACGGTACATGTAGAGTATGAATTTGTTGGAGATGGTGGATATACAGATGCAAGTATTGTGGATTCAGAGGGTAAATCTTATGAGATCACAAAAGATGAGTTTGCATCGAAGCTTTCTGTTAAGAGAACAAACACATGGACATTGGAATTCAAGGTGCCAGCAGCTGACACAACGAATTCTACAACGATTGAGAAGTGTACAGTTTCATATAAGGATGGCAGCTCAGACGAAACCTTGGAAATTCCAATCAAAAAAATCCTGTATGATACGGCAGCACCAACAATGAGTGCACCTAAAATCGAGCGCAGTACAGATGGCGGATTTGCAGCTCCTGCGGAAGTTGGAGCAGACAGCGCGGAAATTTATTATACAGAACCAGATGTTCCTTATTATCGTTATGTCCTGACTGTAACAGATGATACAGATGGAAGTGGTGTAAAAGAAGTTTATGCTAAGGTTGGTGAGACGAAGATTCCTTTTACACAGGTTATCGGAACAAATAAATATGTGTATGATTGCACAGAAAACTTAAGCAGTACGACTTCATTTGCATTGACGGTATATGCAGAGGATCTGGCAGGAAATACTTCAGAGGGACTTCAATTAAGACCGATTCAGAAAGTGGATACGGGTTTGAAAGTCTCATATGAAATAATTTCAAAAAATACCGGAACTGCACTGACATCAGCGGAGACAACAGCACTTTTTAGTAAAAAATATACAAATCAGAAATATCAGTTAAAGATTACGGCTACTTCTGCATATAAGATTGACAATATTACGATGTATTCTTCTGCAGGAACAAAAACAGGTAACGTTATTGGAAACAATGATGCAGAGAAGAATGCAAATCGTTATTCGGCCTCTGCAACATTTGATATTCCAGATGGCGATGTGAATGAATTCTTTGAGAACCTGTATTTTGTAGTCAAAGATCATGGTGCACAGGAGTTAAATTATCCAGGAAATGCAGATGGAATACAGCATTATCTTGGAAGTATTTTATATGATCACACTGTGCCGGTTCTTACAGGGGTGAATGATGCGGGTGATAAGTGGTATAAAACATATACATTGAATTATAAACTCAGTTCCGGAAATGAGACGCCGGAATCTCCATTGACAATTGCTGCATATGCAGTATCCAATGGAAAAGAATCTCCACAGGAAGATCGTGCAAATGGAACAGATACATCGTTCTCCGGTTCGATTGTGATTTCGGAGTCGCAGAGTGAACAAGGAACAAAAGTTACATTTACAGCGAAAGATGCTTGCCTGAATGAGATGACACCAGTTGCATATACAGTGAAGGTCGATCAGACGAAACCGGAAATAGACTTTGATGTCAATGGCAAAAAGATTGTGCCAGACCCGATTGAAGGAGATGTTGTAATCAAGGCGAATGTCAGTGATAACCTGACAATCCAGACAGCAACGATTCGCGTGCAGGGACCAAATACGGATGTGACAAAATCTATTTGTGATGCAGGAAATGCAAAGCAAAACACATTCACACTGGAAAACCTGATCGGAAAGAAAGCAGAGGATGGCGAGTATACAGCAACCGTAAATGTTGCAGATAAGGCAGGCAATTCTGCCTCCCAGACCATCACATTCAAGGTTGATAACACAATGCCGGTTGTGACAGCCAAGATTTCCGATGGTGTGACAGCAGGCAAGCAGCCGGGCAAGAACTTTGACGGTACAGATTGCGATTATTTCTATCGTTCAAACGTGACAGCATTGCTTACATACGAGGATGATAACCTGGCGCAGTCCAAGGTCGTTGTGAAGGATAATGGCACAACTGTTCCGGTACAGTGGTCACGCGTGGGAACGACGAACAAATACCAGGCAACTTATGTAGCGTCGAAGGAAGGCGCGCATACGATCACGATCGGTGCAACGGACGAAGCAGGCAATGCAGCGGTTACGAAACAGATCGTATTCATTAAGGATACTGCGGCACCGGCCATTACAGCTGTGATCAACGGTGGTATGGTATACAACGAGAATATGGGCGTCGTTGATCTGACAGCGAATGCAAATGTATCCTTCTCGGTAAGCGATTCGAACGAAGATGTGAAGGATTTCAACTACCAGTTGATCAAGACCGAACCGGATCAGCTTCCGGTTACAGCCGATGTGATTCAGACGGAGACACGTGGCTTCGGCTATGTGGATGAAGCGGATTATATCGTGAAGGTATATGCGATTGACAAGGCCGGGAATAAGAGTGCGGAACGGACAGTGCAGTTCCGTGTAGATAAGACCGCACCGGAGCTGAAGGTCAGCGGGGCATCTTCCGGAGCAACACTTAATTCCGGTACGACGTTGACATTCAGCATGACAGAGGCATTCTGGAAGGATGCTTCCGGCACGGTTACAATTACAAGAAAACCGAAGGACGGCGCACAGGAATCAACATATAAGACGATTGATTTCAAGCCGACAGCACGTACAACTACGATGACAGAGACGCTTTCCGAGACAGGTGAGTACAAGGTTACATTTACAGGCAAAGACCGTGCGGGACATTCTGCGGAAGCAGCAAGCTACACGGTGAAGATTGATACGGGCAAGCCGGTTATCGCGCTTTCCGGTGTGAAGAACAACGATAAGACAACAGATGCGGTTGAGTTTACAGCGCAGATTGACGAGGACTTCTATCTGACGAAGTCGGTAAGCATCAAAGCAACGAGAACGTATCTGGACAAGACATCTTACCAGGAGAAGACGGAAGACCTCCAGATCACTGGTTATAATCCGGCGGCAGCAACCACCCTCATCCGGAACACATTTACGGAAGATGGTATCTACAAGATTCAGATTGGCTGTAAGGATGCAGCAGGAAATACAGATACACAGGAAGTATCATTTACGATTGATAAGACAAAACCGGTGATTGATGCGAAGGTACTGGCAGCGTATGCCGGTAAGCTGACAGCATTCAGCTGGGATTACGATCTGGATGATATCATCTATGACCTGACAGTCTGCGATGTGCACATGTATCTGAATGGTACAGAATATGATGGTACATCTGAGGTAGAGGATGGCGCGTATGAGCTGAAAATCGTTGCAGAAGATGAGCTTGGCAACCAGACAGAAGAGACATCGAACTTCTCGCTGGATACGAAGGCACCGACATTCATTGTGACAGGTGTGGAAGACGGCGAAGTGAAGAATGAGCAGTATGACATCAACGTGTCTCTGCAGCTCGAAGAGGATACGCTGGATTCTGTATCCCTGAATGGAAAGGCAATCGAGATCAAGGACGATGCGGCAAGTATTACCGTCACAGAGAAGGGTGATTATAAGCTTACAATGAAGGCACATGATGAGGCCGGAAATGAAGCGGAGAAGACAATCAGCTTTACTTATGGCGAGAAGAAATCGGTTGTTCTGTATGTTGTGATCGGTGTAGCGGCACTCGCAGTATTAGGCGGTGGTGGTGCAGCACTTATCATAGGACTTCGCAAGAAGAAAGCATAAATACATAGAGACGTAAAATATTTTACGGATAAGATAAGACGGGAGCGTGGGAATACATGCTCCCGTTTTCGCTTGCAAACACAGGCGAGGCATATTATAATCGAAGGAAGTATATGGAACGTGGATGACGAATCAATCGGAGGTTGACGGATGGTAGATGTTGCGATGCTGACAAAGCGTGGGGGAAGAGATCACAACGAGGATTACATAACGAAAGCGGAATACGAAGATCAGATGTGTCTGATTCTATGCGATGGATTAGGTGGACACGCCTGCGGGGAGGTGGCGTCCGAGCTGGTTGCGGCGAGCGTAGCGGAGCATTTTGAGAAGCGGGGATATTATCCGGATTTCCTGAAGGAAGCATTTGAAGGGGCGCAGCAGGCACTGCTTGACGAACAGGAAAGAAGAGATCTGAACAATTCGATGAAGACAACGCTTGTTGTGCTTGTGATTACGCCGGAGCTTATACAGTGGGCGCATATTGGCGACAGCCGCCTGTACCGGATCTACGACAACGGTGCGAAGTACCAGAGAACGCGTGACCACAGTCTCGTGCAGATTCTGTGTGATACCGGGGAGATCCGGGAATCGGAGATCCGCGAGCACGAAGACCGGAATAAGCTGATGCGGGCGATGGGCGCAAAATGGGGAAACAAGACATACGATGTGAGTGCAGTGCTGGAACGTGGGGAGACGCAGGCATTTGTACTGATGACGGATGGCTTCTGGGAGTACGTCTACGAGGAGGAGATGCTTGCAACGCTCCGTGATGCGGACAGTGCGGAGACGTGGATACATGCGATGGAGAATTACGTGCTGGAGCGGGCAGACATGACGAAGACCGACAATTATTCCGCAATTGCGGTCCGGGTAGAAGGATAAAATGTAAAATCGTATATACTATCTTGACAACTTAGCTTGTGTTATATTAAATAACAAGGGGGATAATATGAGATTTGATGATGGAAGTAAACAATTTGAATTTTCAACGCGTAAATTAAATCCAAAAGAAAGATCAAAAATAGAACATGAAATAAATACAAATTATAGTAAATATGAAAATCAGGAATTATGTATTCATTATTCATATGCGTTAGATAATAAGTGTTATAAATATTATTTTGAAAATCATGGATTTAACAGTTATAATATTTATTCAAGAAAATTAGTAAGATCAAAAAGGAGGTAAATATCATGGAAGAGTTGATTGAAAGATTAAATAAAATTCCAGATGCATATTTTGAGTTTATTGATAGTGTTGTTGATTATGCAGATGAGAAAGAGGCACACTTTGAATTAATCATGAATTATCTAAAAAATAATTCATCAGTGACGCCTTCTGATGTTATTCGATTAATTTCAACGCAACCGGATTTTTATGACGATGAATCTCCTATTGAACCAGATGCGTTGGTTGGATAAAAAATGAGGGGAGTTGGATATGTCCAACTTCCTTCTTGTTACGTAAAACAACGGAGGATAGACAACATGTTTCGAGCAGTTGTATTTGACATGGATGGTGTGATTACGGACACCGAGAAATTGTATCGCAGATTCCAACTGGAGGAAGGCAAGAAGCTAGGAATCCCGGACGATGTGATGGTAGTTGCATGTGAACGGATTGCAGGCGGCACGAAATACACGAACAAATCGCGGTTTGAAGAGGTGGTTGGCAGAGGGATTGACTACCTGGATTTCCGCGCAGCGGTCATCAGGAAGCTGGATGCACATATCCGGACATATGGTGTGGAGTTAAAACCTGGCGTAGCTGATACCTTGAAATATCTGAAGGAGAAGGGTGCGAAGGTCGGACTTGCAACTTCTACGGTGCGTGAACGTGCCACGGGATATCTGAAGGCGCATCATATTGACCGGTATTTTGATGAGCTGGTGTTCGGAGATACGGTTGCACATGGTAAGCCTGCACCGGATATTTACCTGAAAGCGTGTGAGATGCTGGATGTAAGACCGGAGGAGGCAATCGCCGTGGAGGATTCCATCAACGGAATCGTATCGGCGGGACGTGCCGGCATGTATCCGGTTATGGTGATCGATCTGATCGAGCCGAACGACACCACGAAACAATACGCTAAGAAAGTATATGAATTCGGACGCATCGACCGTCTGAAGGAGTTAATATAGTGTCGAACAAGACCACTATGTAGATGGAAGATGTATGTAGATATGATTCTAAAACAGACCGTTGAAGCACGCTGGCACTTAACGAACGTAGTGAGTTTAGTACCATTGCGTGCTGAACCGAGCGAGAGCGTGTCTGTGTAGAATCATATCTACATACATCTTTGGAATAAAATATATCTTGTTCGATACGAGAATAATATGGAGGATAGAGAGATGAGTAACATGAATTTGCTGGTTGTTATTTTGAAACATGAGGATCTGGTAAGCGAGATCTGCAAGGAGCTGGTGGAAGAAGGAATCCATGGCGGTACGATCGTGGATGGTACCGGTATGGCGAGTGTGGTTGAGAAGATGGACGATCTTCCAATCTTCGGTATGCTTCGTTCGATTCTTGCCGATGACGATGAACATGAAGTGGCAAAGATGATGTTTTTCGTTGTGGATGACGATGAAATGAAGAAGGCACGCAGGACAATCAATGACGTAATCGGACTGGACAAACCGAATACGGGAATTATGTTCGCGGTTCCTGTATCGTTTGTAGAAGGGTTGGGAGCGTAATCATGGATTTGAATATACTTACTTATCTTGGCATCATGTTATTGGCTGCGCTGATCGCAGGCAAGATTGTCAAGCAGATGAGACTCCCGAATGTGACAGGATATCTGGTAATCGGATTGCTGATTGGTCCGAACTGTTTGAAGATTCTGAGTGAAGAATTGATTGACAGCATGGACCTGGTGACAGAGCTGGCGCTCGGATGCATTGCTTTTTCGATTGGTGCGGAGTTTAAAACAACCTTTTTGAAGAAAGTAGGGAAAGCCCCGCTCGTGATAGGAATTACAGAGGGTGTGGGAGCAGTAATTGTTGTAGATACAATTCTGCTTCTGCTCGGATATAATGTCAGCTTTGCGCTGGCTCTTGGCGCGATTGCGTCTGCGACGGCGGCAGCATCTACGATGATGATCGTGAAGCAGTATAAAACAAAAGGCCCTGTGACAAGCACCCTGCTTCCGGTCGTGGCACTTGATGATGCGGTGGCATTGGTTGCATATGGACTTTCGATGGCAGTAGCCAATGTGATCAGCTCAAGCGGAAGTGCACCGATTGGTAAGCTTCTGATTTCCCCTTGTGTCGAGATATTCGGCGGTTTGTTGTTCGGTGCGGTGCTTGGTGTCATCATGGCACTGCTGGTGAAGTTTTACACCGGTCGGGGCAACCGTCTTGCAATTACGATCATGATGATCTGTCTGTGTGTGGGCGTTTCTGATATGGTAGGATTTTCGTCATTGCTTGCATGCATGATGCTTAGTACGATCTTTGCGAATATTTCAAAGCAGAGTGACAAGATCTATGAGCCGCTGGACCGGATCACGCCACCGATTTACATGATGTTCTTCATCTTGTCCGGAGCATCGCTGGACGTCACGGTCATTGTATCTGTCGGAGTTGTTGGAGCGGTCTATGTCGTAGGCCGTATCATTGGTAAAGCGCTGGGGGCAGCGTTCGGGGCGAAGATCTCGAAGGCGCCGAAGGTTGTCCAGAAATGGCTTGGTCTGACGCTTGTGCCGCAGGAGGGCGTGGCGATTGGTCTTGCCACATCGGCAGGTAAATCGCTGCCACAGTATGCCGCGCAGATTCAGACGATCGTGTTGTGTGGTGTTGTTATCTACGAGCTGATAGGACCTATCATTACGAAGCTTGCATTGAAGAAGGCAGGAGAACTCGTGGAGGAACCAAAGAAAAAAGCCAGTGCGAAAGCGTAAATAAGTGAAATAGAAAGTAATAAACGCAACTCATTTTTCATATATATAACCAAAGCAAGTGGGTATGGCGGTCTGCCACACCGGACGAATGGGAGTCTATATGGAAAAACGGGTTGCGTTTTGTGTTTTAAAGGCACTGGTTGCAGCGTACATTGTGACCGGGCTTTTGCTTTTAATTCTGGCATTTGCATTGTATAAGCTGGGATTGAGTGAGAATGTTGTAGAACTGGGTGTTGTGTTTATCTATCTGCTGTCGAGTGCCATCGGCGGATTCTTCATCGGTAAATGCATGGAAGTAAAGCGGTTGTTGTGGGGCGTGTTGCTCGGATTGTTCTATGCGGTGCTCCTGCTTGTGTTATCTTTGATCGTGCGTGGAAATGCACAGGGAATCATACAATCCGGGTTGCTTAATACATTGATCTGCCTCGGTGGAGGGGCAATCGGTGCATTTCTGTCATAAAACATGGCAGAAATGCGTATTTACAAGTAGAATGTAAAAAAATAATGATGACAAATGACAGGACATGTGATAAAATATCCATTAATAATGCTAGTAGGAGGCGATAAAGATGAAGAGAATCAAAACTTTAACAGAAAAGACAATGAAGAGCACTGTAGTTAAGGGTGGTTGCGGCGAATGCCAGACATCTTGCCAGTCAGCATGTAAGACAAGCTGTACAGTTGGTAACCAGAGCTGCGAGAACAACTAATTACAGATAAAGAAAGTGTAATACATACACTTCGCACAAGAAAAGGGGATATCCTGCGATGTCCCCTTTCCTTAATGAATAAGAGAAATAGGAGTGACTAAGAAAGTGGTACACCAGTACAAGAACAATGGGTATAATATCGTGCTTGATGTGTGCAGCGGCTCCGTACATGTAGTGGATGACCTTGTATATGATATGATTGCGATGTACAAGGATAAGAAATTCGAAGAGATTGAACAGGCAATTTTAGAGAAGTATGGAGATACCTATAGTAAGGAAGATATCAAGGATGCGTATTCCGACATTTCCGAGTTAGAAGAAAAGGAACTGTTATTCACGGAAGATGTGTTCAAGGATGTCATTATCGATTTTAAGAAGAGAAAGACCGTAGTCAAGGCGCTTTGCTTACATATTGCACATGATTGTAACCTTGCCTGCAAGTATTGTTTCGCAGATGAGGGAGAATATCATGGTCAGAAACGGGAACTTATGAGTCTGGAAGTTGGCAAGCAGGCGATTGACTTTTTGATAGAGAATTCCGGAAACCGTGTAAACCTTGAAGTTGATTTCTTCGGCGGTGAGCCGTTGATGAACTTTGATGTGGTGAAGGAAATCGTAGCATATGGACGAAGCAAGGAGAAGGCGGCAAATAAGAACTTCCGTTTCACCCTGACGACAAATGGTATGCTGTTAAATGATGAAGTCATTGATTTCTGCAACAGAGAGATTTCAAACGTTGTATTGAGTCTCGACGGCAGAAAAGAGATCAACGACATGATGCGGCCAACCAGAAATGGAAAGGGAAGCTATGACATTATTGTGCCGAAGTTCCAGAAGTTCGTGGAGAAGCGCGGCGATAAGAGCTATTATGTGCGCGGTACATTTACGAGAAACAATCTGGACTTTACGAAGGATTTTGAATTGATGACCGAGCTTGGATTCAAGGAGATTTCCATTGAGCCGGTTGTCACACCAGATGAGAATGATTATGCGATCCGCGAGGAAGATTTACCAACGATTTTCGAGCAGTATGACAAGCTGGCAGTTGATCTGATCCGCCGGCAGAAGGAAGGAAAACCAGTGACATTCTTCCATTACAAGCTCGACTTAAATGGTGGTCCGTGTGTGTACAAGCGTCTGTCTGGATGTGGTTCCGGTACGGAGTATCTGGCAGTGACACCAACTGGAGATCTGTATCCGTGTCATCAGTTTGTTGGACACGATGAGTTCAAACTGGGTGATGTATTCCATGGTGTAGAACGAAACGATATCGTGGAAGAATTCAAGCTTTGCAATGTCTATGCCAAGGACAAATGCAAGGATTGCTTCGCAAGATTTTATTGCAGTGGCGGCTGTGCAGCGAATTCGTATCAGTTCCATGGCAATATATTAGACGCATACGATGTGGGTTGTGAATTGCAGCGGAAACGTGTCGAATGTGCCATTATGATGAAAGCAGCTCTGGCGGATGACGAAGAAGACGAAGCGGCAGAGTAAAATAAATGAAGGAGAGACAAAAAGATGAAGAAAACAAAAAGAAAAGCAGTCATCAATCTGATTATTTTCTTCCTGCTTCTGGCTGGCGGTATCTATATGGCAATCGCTGGTGTAGGACAGAATGAATCCGGTAAAACTGCGAATGTTCCGTTGGGACTGGATCTGCAGGGCGGTTTGTCCGTAACCTATGAGATTCAGGATGAGAAGCCGACAAGCGACGAGATTAAAGCAACTGTGGATAAGCTGCAGAGAAGAGTCGATGCGTACAGTTCAGAAGGTGAAGTGTATCAGGAAGGAAATGACCGTATCACGGTTGAGATTCCTCTGAACACAGAGAAGGTAGATGCGCATGACGTATTGGATGAACTCGGTCAGCCGGGACAGCTTCTGTTCCTTGATTCCGAGAACTATACAATCTGGCAGCAGAATCAGAACAATGGTACGAACGATGCATACGAAGCAGTTCTGACAGGTTCTGATATCAAGAACGCACAGGCAGGTGTGGACGACAGTGGTACAGTGAAGGATTATGTTGTACAGCTTCAGTTTACAGATGAAGGTGCGCAGAAGTTTGCAACTGCAACTGCAGCCAATATTGGAAAGCCAATCTATATCATCTATGATGGAGCCGTTGCAAGTGCTCCAACTGTACAGAGTGCAATCACAGATGGTAATGCAGTTATCAATAAGATTTCCAGCTATGATGAGGCAGAAAGCCTTGCATCAACAATTAAGATTGGTGCGCTGCCTCTGGAGTTGAAGCAGATTCAGTATAATATCGTTGGTGCAAAGCTTGGTCAGAAAGCAGTATCAACAAGCTTGATCGCCGGTGCGATCGGTTTTGGCTTGGTATGTATCCTGATGATTGTACTGTATCGTTTCCCAGGATTTATTGCCAGCTTAGCACTGACAGGTTATGTTGTATTGATGCTTTTGATTCTGAGCATCCGACACATCACACTGACACTTCCTGGTATTGCAGGTATTATCCTGTCAATCGGTATGGCAGTGGATGCGAATGTCATCATTTTCACACGTATCCGTGAGGAGATCTCTGCAGGCAGCGGTGTGCGTGCGGCAGTGAAGGCAGGTTTCTCCAAAGCGCTTTCCGCGATTTTGGATGGTAATATTACAACTTTGATTGCAACCGTTGTTTTGATGATCCTTGGCTCTGGTAGTATCAAGGGATTCGCGGTTACATTGATGCTTGGTATTGTCCTTTCTATGTTTACCGCATTGTTTGTGACAAAGATGCTTTTGAATTCGTTCTTAGAGCTTGGCGTACAGAATCCAAAGATGTATGGTAAGGCAAAGGAGCCAAAGATTCACGGATATGTAAAGAACTTCAAGATTTGTGGTGTTGCTTCTTTGATCGTGATCATTGCAGGACTTGCGTTCCTCGGTGTAAACCATTCAAGAATTGGCAAGTCATTAAATTACAGTCTGGAGTTTACCGGTGGTACATCAACAACTGCTACTTTTGCAGAGGACGATGTATATACACTGGAGCGTGCAGAGTCTGAGGTTGCACCAGTGATAGCAGAAACAGCGGGTATTGATGCTGGAACGATTCAGATTCAGACAGTAGAAGGAAACAATCAGGTTATCTTCAAGACATCCGAGCTTACAGAAGAGCAGAGTGCAAAGATTGACGACCTGTTGAAATCACAGTTTAAGGCAACAGAAGTGGACAACCAGAGTATCAGTTCTACCATCAGTGGTGAGATGAAGAAAGATGCGATCGTAGCGATTGCAGTATCTTCTGTATTGATGCTTCTGTACATTGCGTTCCGGTTCTCTGACGTGAAGTTTGGTGTCAGTGCGGTGCTTGCTCTTGTACATGATGTATTGGTTGTATTTGCGGCATACTCCATCGGAACACTGTCCGTTGGTAATACATTTATTGCGTGTATGCTGACAATCGTAGGTTACTCGATCAACGCGACAATCATTATCTTCGACCGTATTCGTGAGAATATGCGGACACAGGATAGTAAAGAAAGTCTGGAAGAGCTTGTCAACAAGAGTATCGGACAGACATTTACAAGAACAATTTATACATCCCTGACAACCTTTATCATGGTATTTGTATTGTTCGTGATGGGCGTAACTTCTCTGAAAGAATTTACATTCACATTGATGCTTGGTATCGTGTGTGGTGCTTATTCATCTGTATGTATCACCGGACCACTCTGGTATACAATGAAGAAGAAATTCTCCAAGAAAAATGCATAAGTAAAATAAGGTGGGGCTGTTTCGGCAGCCCCATTTTTAAGTGAAGAAGAGAGGAACACAGATATGTCGGAGTACAAAAAAGAAGAATGGCGGGTGAAACAGCCAGCCGCAGATATCCGCGCACTGGCAGAGCGGTTCTCGATCAGCCCGATATTGGCGCATATCATCGTGAACCGGGAGATCACGGAGCCAGATGCGGTTGCGTGTTATCTGAGTGATGATCTTGCATACACTCATGATCCAGCGTTAATGAAGGACATGGACAAGGGCTGCCAGATTATGAAAGAAAAGATTCGGGCAGGAAAGAAAATCCGTATTATCTCCGATTACGATGTAGATGGCATCACATCGAATTATATTCTGTATCAAGGGCTGCAAAAGGCAGGGGCAGATGTCTCTTATGATATCCCACACCGGATCATGGATGGGTATGGGATGAATGTACGGCTGGTGGAAGCGGCATACGCCGATGGCGTGGATACGATTATCACCTGTGACAATGGAATTGCGGCGGAGACCGCAGTCACCTGGGCGAAAGAACTTGGAATGACGGTGATCGTTACGGATCATCATGAGGTGCCGTGCGAGGTGACGGAAAACGGAGAAAAAAATTATCTGTATGTGAACGCGGATGCCGTGATCGATCCGCACCGCCCGGATTGCGCATATCCCTACAAGGACTTATGCGGCGCTGGTGTGGCGTACAAATTCATCCGGCATTTATACCGGGTGACGGAGCTTCCGTGGGAAGACGAAGATGCCTATATGGATATCTTAGCGCTTGGTACGGTGTGTGATATCATGCCACTCACAGATGAGAACCGGATCTTTGTCAAGCGTGGACTGCGGAGACTTACGAACAGTACGAATCTTGGAATCAATGCGTTGAAGAAAGCGTTAGGTCTTGATGGAAAGCCAATCGAGGTGCATCATTTGAGCTTCCGGATTGGTCCGAGTCTGAACTCGCCCGGACGACTGGAAAGTGCGAAAGAGGGCGTGGAGCTGCTGCTGACCGATGATCCGGCGCGGGCGGAAAGCCTGGCACAGGATATGGCGAAGCTCAACGAACTGCGGAAGGAGATGACCGACCGCGGTGTGCGGGCGGCAACGGACTGGGTGCGAAAGGATATTCGCATGATTCCGACCGAAGATGGTGTGAAAGAAAAGAAAATCGGGGATGATAAGGTTATCGTCCTGTATATGCCGGGGATTCATGAGAGCATCGCGGGACTGATCGCGAGCAAGCTGAAGGAAGCATTTTACCGTCCGACGCTTGTTTTTACCGATGCGGAAAATGGACAGGGACTGAAAGGCTCCGGGCGTTCGATTGAGACGTATAATATGTTTGATAAGCTCTGTGAACATAAAGAGTTGTTTGTGAAGGTTGGCGGACACCCGATGGCGGCGGGCTTTACGATTACGCGCGAAGCACTCGAATCGTTACGCGAAGCGTTAAACCGGGATTGCAATCTGACAGACGCAGATCTCGTCGAGAAGCTGTATGTGGATGAATCCTGTGCCATCAAGCAGCTGACATTGCCACTCTATGAGGAGCTTGCAAAGCTGGAACCATACGGAACTGCCAATGCAAGGCCATTGTTCGGTATCGTGAAAATGGGTATCCGATCGATCAAAATGGTTGGAAATGAAGGGCAATACGCACGTTGCACGTTTGTCGATGGCAATGGCACGCGCATAAACGGCATGGTATTTCGTGGAAAAGAGCTATTGGATAACATAAAAGTGTGGTTTGGAGACAAAGAATGTGATAAAATATTGAAGGGTTTACAAAATCATGCACTGATTGATATTCTGTATCATATGAAGAAGAACGAATTCAATGGAACTGTTTCGATTCAGATGGAGCCGGTATCAATCCGGAAAAGCGTATATTATGAAACATCAAAATAGAGCATACGTGAAGGTAGGAGGAGCGCAAATGAAGAGTGTAAAGGATTATATCATCAGTATTCCGGATTTCCCAAGTAAGGGGATTATATTCCGAGATGTGACAAGTGTACTGGAAAGCCCGGAAGGGTATGCACTGGCAATTGATGAGCTGAACAAGCTGTTAGATGGAGTGGACTATGATCTGATCGCAGGTACAGAGTCGAGAGGATTTATCTTTGGCGCACCACTTGCCTATATGAACAAGAAGGGATTTATCCCGGTTCGTAAGAAAGGAAAGCTGCCACGTGAGACAGTCGAGATGAGCTACGATCTGGAGTACGGTTCTGCAACGATCGAGATCCATAAGGATGCGATCAAGCCGGGCGACAAGGTTGTACTGGTCGATGATCTGATCGCGACAGGCGGTACGATTCAGGCAGCAGCCAAGCTCGTCGAAGAGCTGGGCGGTGAGGTAGTAAAGATGATCTTCTTGATCGAGCTGACCGATCTTGGAGGAAGAAAATTGCTGGAGGGCTACGATGTAGCATCTGTTGTACAGTACGAAGGTGAGTGATTTTTATGGCGGATACAACCTATAAGATACCACATGATACACTGAAAAAAGAAATCAGTAAACCGGAGGATTTTACGCCGCCGGAGGAATTGTATAAAAAATTGATTGCTACCATTCGCGCGTATCGTCCGACGACGGATCTGTCGGAGATCGAGAAGGCGTATAAGATTGCAAGCAAAGCGCACGAAGGTCAGAAGCGAAAGTCCGGGGAACCATATATTATTCACCCGCTTTGCGTGGCAATCATTCTGGCAGAACTGGAACTTGATAAAGAGACGATCGTAGCAGGAATCCTGCATGATGTTGTAGAGGATACGGTTATGACGCGGGAGGAGATTGCAAAGGAGTTCTCCGAAGAGGTAGCACTGCTTGTCGATGGCGTTACGAAGCTGACACAGCTCGATCTGTCACAGGATAAGATCGAGGTTCAGGCAGAGAACCTGCGTAAGATGTTCCTTGCGATGGCGAAGGATATCCGTGTCATCCTGATCAAGCTTGCCGACCGTCTGCACAATCTGCGTACAATGCAGTACCAGTCACCGGCAAAGCAGATCGAAAAGTCGCGTGAGACGATGGATATTTACGCACCGCTCGCACACCGTCTTGGTATTTCCAAGATCAAGGTCGAACTCGATGACCTCTCCATGCAGTATCTCTATCCAGAGGTATACAAGAACTTAAAGGAAGAGATCACCACACGACTGAATGCGAGCGAGGATTTCATCGTACAGATGGTAGAACAGGTTAAGCAGTATATGAAGGAAGCTGGCATCGAGGCAGAGGTAGACGGACGTGTCAAGCATCTGTTCTCCATCTATAAGAAAATGATCACGCAGAACAAGACGCTCGACCAGATCTACGATATTCATGCAATTCGTATCAAGGTCGATACGGTACGGGATTGTTATGCGGCACTCGGAATTATTCATGAGAAATACAAGCCAATTCCGGGACGTTTCAAAGATTATATCGCAATGCCGAAAGAGAACATGTACCAGTCTCTCCACACGACATTGATTGGACCGGGTGGTCGTCCGTTCGAGATTCAGATTCGAACCTACGAGATGCACCGTACCGCGGAATATGGTATTGCTGCACATTGGAAATACAAAGAAGGCGGCAGTGGCAAGAACGATAACGAAGAGCAGAAGTTAAGCTGGCTCAGACAGATTCTGGAATGGCAGACCGATACGACAGATAACAAGGAATTCATGAACGCCATCAAGACAGATTTGGATCTGTTTTCAGATCAGGTGTATGTATTTACACCTGCGGGCGATGTCAAGAATCTTCCGGCTGGTTCTACACCAATTGATTTTGCATACAGCATTCATACGGCGGTCGGAAACAAGCTGATTGGTGCGCGTGTCAATGGACGGCAGGTGCCGATTGAGACAGAGCTTCATAATGGTGATCGTGTTGAGATTATCACGTCGCAGAACTCCAAAGGTCCAAGTATGGACTGGCTGTCTGTGGTAAAGAGTTCACAGGCAAAGACGAAGATTAACCAGTGGTTCCGGCAGGAGAACAAGACAGATAATATCCAGCGTGGTAAAGATGCGATGGCGGCATACTGTAAGACAAAGGGTATCGTGTTATCGAACCTTTTGCAACCGGAACTGCAGGAAAAGGTAATGAAGAAATACAACTTCCTGACATGGGATGCCGTGCTTGCATCAATCGGACATGGCGGACTGAAGGAAGGACAGGTTGTCAACCGTCTGCAGGAAGAATACAAAAAAGAAGAAGCGAAGAAGATCACAGAGGAACAGATTGTTGACAAGATCAACACACCAGGCAGAGGCGAAAGTCACAAGCATGCCAAGGGTGGTATTGTAGTCAAAGGTATGGACGATGTTGCGGTGCGTTTTTCACGCTGCTGTGCTCCGGTACCGGGTGATGAGATCGTCGGTTACATCACGCGTGGACGTGGAGTATCCATTCATCGTACCGATTGCGTAAATGTTCTTTGCATGGATGAATTTGACCGGAAGCGTCTGATTGAGGCGGAATGGTCTGAAGATCTGCTGCAGAATCAGAAGATGTATATGACGGAGATTAACATCTACGCGAACGACAGTAAGGGACTGGTGTTCTCGCTGTCGAAGATCTTCAATGAGGAGAACATCAACCTGACAGGTATGAATGTCCGTGTCAATAAGCAGGGCAAGGCGACGGTTTCCGTGAAGTTTGAGATTCGCTCGAAGGAGCAGCTCAACAAGCTGATCGCGAAGATCCGGAACGTAGAGGGAATCATCGATATCGAGCGGACTACGGGTTGATTGTATGAATTAACGTATTGGTGGAAGAGTTGAACACAACTGCGCAATTCCATGCAGACGCGCTCTCGCTCGGTTCAGCACGCAGTGGTACTAAATTCGCGACAAAGAGCAGTCGCTCATTAAGTGCCAGCGTGCTTCAACGGTCTGCATATGAATTGGTAGTTTGCGTCCAACTCAATCTACAGATTGTGGTAGATGCAGTAATTTGTGAATATATATGCCATGTTAATCTTTACTGTATAAATATGTTTGGAACTTAGAAGTTCTTGATGTTCTGAGAATATTCAGCAATGTTTGAACACGATGTTCAAACAAGCCGCCACTGAGCCATGGATGGCGAATTGGCGGCGGTTGCGTACGATATCGATATTTGTAACAGAACATCTAGTACTTCTTAGTTTCAATACATCTTATATGAAATGAATTTGTATTTGGATATATGAGGAGAAAAGTTTATCTCATCACACACCAGCGAGGTTCAAAAGGAAAAAGGAGACAATCATGTCGAAGTTACGTTATCATATCGCAGTCATGGCTGCAAAATTCAGCAAAGTCATCATCCGCCTTTCGGGGCGCAACGGCACGCATACCCCAGGCGTTGTTGCCAGAAAAATCTGCCCGGATTTCATGGCGCAGGCACCGAAGGCACCGCTCTGTATCTGCGTGACAGGTACGAACGGTAAGACGACCGTATCAAACATGCTGACCGATATGCTGGAGAAGGAAGGCAAGAAGGTAGTCAGCAACCGAACCGGTTCGAATATCGTGCCGGGCTGTGTGACAAACCTGCTGAACAGCGTCAACTGGCTTGGCAGATGCCGCGTGGACGCAACTGTATTTGAGGTGGACGAGCGTGCATCCCGTCTGATCCTTCCATATGTAAAACCGGATTATCTCGTCGTGACGAACCTGTTCCGTGATTCACTGAAGCGAAACGCACATCCGGATTACATTTTCAGTGTCATTGACACGTACTGCCCGGACACAACGAAACTGATCTTAAATGCAGACGAGCAGTGCAGCAGCAACTTAAAGCCGAACAGCGAGCATGTTTATTTCGGAATCGGAAAGCAGGACGATGACAAGACGGAGCCATACAACCTGATCGCTGATTATACATTGTGTCCAAAATGCGGTACGAAGCTGAAGTTCAACTACCTTCGTTATCATCATATTGGAAATGCTTATTGTCCAAACTGCGATTACAAGTCTGCAGATGCAGATTATCTTGCAACGAAGGTCGACAAGGAAGGCAAGAAGTTAATTGTCCGTGAAAAGGATGGAAATGAGATCGAATACGCACTGATCCATGATGCGTTGTTTAATATTTATAATGAATTGACTGTAATCACGATGATGCGGGAGCTTGGATATTCTTCCGATGAGGTGAAGAAGCGGATCGCAGAGATCCATGTGCCGGAATCCCGTTACAGCGAGACGAAGGTCGGAAATGTGACAGTCATTCAGGCACTCAGCAAAGGACAGAGCGCAGTCAGCTCCTGTCGTACGTTCGAGTATGTGGCAGAAGAGCCTGGTAAGAAGGTCATCATGATCGCAGAGGATGACTTCAGCGACAGACAGAAGAGTATCGAGTTTATCGGCTGGATCTACGACCTTGAATACGAGCAGTTTGCAAGAGACGATGTAATGCAGGTAGTCTGCTGTGGACCAAGATGTCTCGATCACCGTGTGCGTGCGCTGATCGCCGGAATCCCGGAGGAGAAGATCGCGTGGGATCTCGATGAGGTTGCAGCAGTCGATAAAGTAAAGTTAGAGGGCGTTGATAAGGTATATATCTTATACGACTGCGATACCTATGGTATTTCCTGCAAGATGAAGCAGAAGCTTTTGAAGAGACTGGAGGATGAAAAATAATGAAGATTGAAATCCTTTATCCGGAACTTTGTACCTTATATGGTGACAAAGGAAATATGCAATACTTGAAGCTCTGCTTACCGGATGCAGAATTTGTAGAGACAACCTTGAATGCGAAGCCTCTGTTTTTGACAGAGGATATTGATCTGGTATATATGTGCTCGATGAGCGAGAAGAGTCAGGAAGTGATTTTGAGCCGTCTGCTTCCTTTGAAGGAAGAGATCTTCCGTGCATTTGATGCAGAGAAGACAGTATTCTTCTTCGTTGGAAATGCGCTCGAACTGCTTGGCAAATACATCAAGCGGGAAGATGGCAGCAAGGTGGAGGCGCTGGCGTACTTAAACAGCTATTCGGTCAGACAGACACCGAACCGTTTCAATACATTGATGAAGGCGAAATTTGATGACATCACACTGCTTGGATATACAAGCCGTTTCTCCCACACATTTGGAATTCCGGAGCAGGAGAGCTTCTGCAAGGTAGAGATGGGAACCGGCATGAATCCGAAGTCGGTATTCGAGGGAATCCGCAAAGGAAAAATCCTTGCGACTTATATGCTTGGACCAATCCTTGTGGCAAACCCGGATTTCACACATTATCTTCTGCGTATGTTAGGCGCGGATATGGAGAAAATACCGTATGAAGACGCGATGCGGGATGCGTATAACCAGAAGATGAAAGAGTTTGATAAGCCGGATTTGGAATTATCTTAAGTCTGAAATACAGAATTCATTCTTTTTTCACTTGCGAAGTGAGAGAATGAGGAGTATATTATAGCTTGATTATGAAGAAAATGAGTCACACAGAGTAGGAGGTACGAGTGTATGACTGACGTTGAAGTATTTGAGAATTATGAATCAGAGGTACGTTCTTATTGTAGAAGCTTCCCTGCGGTCTTTACGACTTCAAAGGGTTCGATCATGAAGGATGAGAACGGAAAGGAATATATAGATTTCTTCTGCGGAGCAGGAGCCTTAAACTATGGACATAACAATGACTATATTAAGGAAAAGATGGTTGCATACCTGATGAGTGATGGAATTATGCATTCGATGGATATGATGACTGTTCCGAAGAAAGAGTTTTTGCAGTTCTTTGAAGAAAAGGTGTTACAGCCAAGAGGATTGAATTTCAAGGTAATGTTCCCTGGACCAACCGGAACCAATGGCGTAGAGGCTGCATTGAAGCTGGCGCGTAAAGTAAAGAAGAGAAATCAGATCTGGGCACTCATGGGATGTTTCCATGGTATGACACTTGGCGCATTGTCTCTCACAAGTGATGCGGGCAGCCGTGGCGGCGCAGGTGTATGTCTGAATGATGTTACACATATTCCGGCACCATATATGTTCCCGGAGCTTGATACAATCAAATATATGGAGACATTGCTTACGGACGACCACTCAGGTGTGGAGAAACCGGCAGCAATCATTATCGAGACCGTACAGGCAGAAGGAGGCGTGCATGTATTTTCCAATGAATATCTGCAGGGTGTCCGTGCGTTGTGCGATAAGTATGATATTTTGATGATCGTGGATGATATTCAGGTAGGCTGTGCGAGAACAGGAACCTTCTTCTCGTTCGAGCGTGCAGGTATCGTACCGGATATGTTCGTAATGTCGAAGTCCATCGGTGGATATGGTATGCCATTTGCTCTGACAATGTTCAAGCCGGAGTTAGATATCTGGTCACCGGGCGAGCACAACGGAACGTTCCGTGGCAACCAGCTTTCTATGGTTGCAGCGAAGGCAGGACTGGAATATATGCTTGACCATAAGGTTGAGGCTGAGGTAAAGCGCAAAGAGGGAATCATCCGCAAATATATGGATGAGAACATTGCAAGACCGGGTGTGGAGATCCGGGGAATCGGCTGTATCTGGGGCGTCCAGGTTGCAGATGGAAAGCTTGCTTTGGCAATCTGTAACAAGTGCTTTGAAAAGGGATTGATCATGGAACGTGCAGGCCGAGATAACAATGTGTTGAAGCTGATGCCGGCGCTTGTGGCAACGGATGACGAATTGATGCGCGGACTGGATATCATCAGAGATTCAATGAATGAATTGATGTAAGAATTGTACAGAGATAATCTGTGAAGAAAGTAAATCGAGCAGGATGTATGAACCTGCTCGATTGTGTTTTATTTTAGATAATTTTGATGTACTTGAAAAATGGAAAGGTATGATAGATTGTATGGAACCTTGGATGGGAAGAACAGCAGCCGTCGTAGATCTTGGTATGCTGAAAAATAACTTAGCAGAGATCCGCAAGAAATTAAAGCCGGGTGTCGAACTCATGGCGGTTTTAAAGGGTGACGGATACCGGCACGGCGCGGAAGGATTGTATCCGACATTGAAAGCCTGCGGCGTGACCAACTATGCGGTTGCACTGTGGAGCGAGGGTGTTGCCTTGCGGGAGCATGGCGCGACAGAGCCGATTCTTGTGCTTGGAGATACCAGAGATTATGACTTAGATGAGGCAGTCCGTTACAATCTGGACTTTCCAGTATTCTCGGTGGAATATGCGAAGACGGTTGCCGAGGCAGCGAAACGGCAGGGCAGAAAGCAGAATATACAGATCAAGCTCGACACCGGAATGAGCCGGATCGGGTTCCCGGATAACGATGAGACGCTTGAAGCAATCAAGGAGATTTCACAGATGGAATCCCTGAATATGACAGGCATTTTCACGCATTTTGCACGTGCAGATGAGTACGATCATAAGAGTGCAGGGAAGCAGCTTGACCGCTTTCTGCGTATGACAGAGAAGTTAAAGGAAATGGGAATCACATTTCCGAAGTATCATGTGGCGAACAGCCCGGCGATTTTGCTGATGCCGGATTCGCAGCTCGATATGGTACGTGCCGGAGATATCTTATATGGCTTGAATCCAATCGACGAAGAAGGGTTCAAAAAAGAGAACTTCAAGGAGATTTTGAGCTGGTACACGTATGTGGTTATGGTGAAGGAGGTTCCGACAGGAACGGAGGTTGGTTATGGCGGCACATTCGTGACGAAGCGTCCGACGAAGATCGCAACCCTGCCGGTTGGATTTGCGGATGGATACCGGAGAGATCTGTCGAACCGAGGAAAGGTGCTGATCCGTGGACAGGAAGCACCGATCATCGGAAGAGTCTGTATGGATCAGTGTATGGTCGATGTGACAGATATCCCGGATGTACAGAGAAACGATCAGGTGACGCTACTTGGCGGAGACCTTTCCATCCAGTGGATGGCAGATCTGCTTCAGACAAATGTCGATGAGATTGTATGCAATATCTCCCAGCGTGTACCGCGTGTCTATATTGATTCCACACAGGAATCATAAGTTCGTAGTAGAAAGAGGAAAGTTATGCAACAGGAAACCCGTGTAAGAAATGCCTCGCGAAATGTTGTGTTTGGCATGTTTTTGAAAGGCTATCAGATACTGCTTCCATTTATCATGCGTACAGCAATTATGTACTACATGGGCGATGGATATCTCGGCTTAAACAGCTTGTTTGGTTCGGTGCTGTGGGTGTTGAACCTTGCGGAGTTGGGCGTTGGTTCAGCGATGGTTTATTCCATGTACCAGCCGATTATCGACAATGATAAAGAGCAGATCTGCGCGTTGTTAAAATTATATCAGAAATATTACCGGATCATCGGACTGGTAATCGCAGTCGTTGGCGGAATTCTGACGCCGTTTATTCCGTATCTTGTAAAGAGTGATATGCCGGAGGGCGTGAGCATCTATGTCGTGTATCTGCTCAATCTGTTCTGTACCTGTATGTCGTACTGGCTGCTCGCGTACAAGAACAGTCTGCTGACTGCACACCAGAGAAATGATGTAGCGAGCAAGGTCATGCTTGTGACGAATACGTTCCAGTATGCGGCACAGTTAGTTGTCGTTATGACAATCGGTGATTATTATATCTATCTGATTGTACAGATCTTCACACAGATCGTTACGAATCTGGTAACGGCATATTTTGCGAATAAGATGTATCCGGAATATAAGGCAGTCGGAAAGCTGCCGAAGGAGACAGTAAAGAAAATCAATAACCGTATCAGAGATCTCTTCACCATGAAGGTGGGACAGGTCATTGTGTCGTCTGCGGATACGATTGTTATATCGGCATTCTTAGGACTTGCTGCGAATGCATTTTACAACAATTATTACTATGTGCTGACTGCGGTAACCGGAATCATGAATGTTGTGTTCGTATCGTGCACTGCAGGTATCGGAAACAGTATTCTGATGGAGTCGGAAGAAAAAAACTATACGGATTTGAAGAAGCTCTCGTTTATTATAATGTGGCTTGCCGGTATGTGCAGTGCGGTTATGCTCTGTCTGTATCAGCCGTTCATGCGGCTCTGGGTAACAGAGAAGCGAATGCTTCCATTTGCAGTCGTTGTTTGCATGGTTGTGTATTTCTTCATCAGCCAGGTAAACCAGATTCTGATCACTTACAAAGATGCAGCGGGAATCTGGCATGAAGACCGGTTCCGTCCACTTGTGACGGCACTTGTGAATCTGGTGCTGAATATTATTCTTGTACAGTTTATTGGTATCTATGGTGTTATCCTGTCTACCGTTATTTCGGTGCTGGCTGTTGGTATGCCGTGGATTCTGCACAACCTGTTTACGGTATTATTTAAGCGGAATGCATGGGAATATATACGGAAGCTTCTGTATTATACAATCGTGACAACGATTGTATGTACACTTACCTATTTGGTTGCAAGCCAGATACCGGGCGTTGGAATTCTGGCGCTGATCCTGAAGGCAATCGTGTCTGTGATCGTGTCAAATCTGTTGATGTTTGTGGCTTATTTCAAGATGGGAGAGTTTGCAGAAGTAAAGAAACTTGTGATACGCGTATTGAAGAGACAGGCTTAATGTGGGGCGGCAGCAACCATGTGAGCGGGAAGGAGAACATATGAGGAAGTTAAAATTATGGGTGGCGTGTGCGATGGCGGCAGCGATGCTTGCACTGACTGCATGCGGAAAAGAAGATAAACTGGTGCTGGTGACAACCGAAGCGGCAGCGTCACAGAGTGATGCGACAACGACCGAAGATATTCTGGCAGATATCCGGGAGGAAGCAGAGAATACAACGGAAGAGGAAAAGAAGCGCGAACCCGCTTCAGAGGAAGATAAGAAGGTCACGATGGAAGCAATCTATGATGCAAACAAAGGGGATACATTGCTTGCGGGTGGAAACAATTACAGCTTGAATACAATCTATTACAGTGATGGTGTTGAGGTGTATTCGGAATATCAGTTCCTTGGGTTTGCCGAGGACGGCACGTATCTGCAGGCGTACGAGGATTCAAATGGAATCGTGCAGGTGCTTGATAAAGAATATGGTTATTGGTATCTGATTGATGAGGACAAGACGTGTTATGCATTGATCTATCCGGAACCAAATGTGGCAGATGCGATCATCAACACGAATCACAACGATATGATTATCTCCCTTACAGAGGCGGATCAGACGATCAAGGATATCTACCGCGAGGACGGAGATCTGGTTGTGGAGACAAATTATAAGAATGACAATGCATCTTATGTATTCCAGTATGTTCTGGATGACAATTACAAGGTGCTTGAATATTATTGTTACGATGCCAATGGGGAAAAGGTATCATATTCTTGGGTGACAGAAGGAAATTCTTATACATATCCGGAGGCAATCGCGACCGCACACGAGTCTATGATGACGCGGACAGTTACGTTCAAGATTTTAGAGGGAAAAGGACTGGAGAGCAGCTATACAGTTCCAGTGGACAAACCGGTACAGCTTGCATTGCTGGAATATAAAGCATACACGGATGAGGCATGCACGACAACTTGGGAAGAGACCGCCGACGGTTCAGGCATGTATACCGATGAAGTCATCTATCTCAAACGTGATGGTGCGGACACAACAGAGGGAACGACGGAAGATTCGACGACAAATCCGTAAATCTCTTTACAAATCAGTGGGATATGTAGTATACTACGGGTAAGAATGAATAGTAGGAGAATGTAAAAAGGAAGTGAGAATATGAGTATGAATATTAGCAGCAATTTTTTTAATAGCATGCTTGGAACATCTTCCAGCAATTCAAGCAGTGGATTGATGGGACTTCTCAGCGATTACAACTCCATTCGGAACGGCAGTTATCTGAAGCTTGCAAAGCATTATTATTCGAACGATAGTGCGAAGAAGGCAACGCAGAAGCAGTTTTCCAAGAGTAACATAGAGACGAAGACAGAGGATACTGCGACAAAGACGGCATCCGAGGATGCATGGAAGGATCTGAAAACATTGAAAGATGAGAAGCTGTATCAGAGTGCGGATACAGATAAAATCCAAAAGAATGTAAAGAGCTTTGTCAGCAATTACAACAGTGTGATGGAGAGTGCACAGAATTCAGATAAATCAGGCGTACTGAAGGATGCATCCAGACTGGCTTCTCAGACTGGAAATTATACAAGTGCATTAGCCAAGATCGGAATTACGGTGAAAAGTGATAACACACTTGCATTTGACGAGGAGGCATTTGCATCCGCAGATATGTCGGATGTGAAGAAACTGTTTGCCGGAGATTTCTCTTTCGGCAGTAATACACAGAGTCGTATGTTGCAGCTTGCAAGCGATGCATCTGCAAATTCATCGTCTGTATTTTACAATCAGTACGGAGCAGTGGCAGGCGCGTCAGTTGGAAGCTTCTACGATAGCTTATTCTAATTAGCAGAGACAGAAATATATAGTTCAATCTCCCCAAGAGGATTGATAATAAGAATGGGAAGATCCGCGGGTTGACTGTGGATCTTCTTCTTTTGTCTGGAAATGGGAGGACTGGTGCAATATGGCAAAAATACGAATCGACAAATATTTGGCAGATGCGGGTTTTGGCAGTCGAAAGGATGTGAAAGGACTGCTGAAGGCAAAACAGGTCACCATAAATGGTGAGACGTGTGTCCATGCGGAGGAAAAGCTGGAACCGGCGCAGGATGTTGTCTGTGTGCAGGGTAAAATGGTCGTGTATGAGAGTTTTTCTTATTATATGCTGCATAAACCACAGGGGGTGGTGTCTGCAACGAAAGATGCACATGAAAAAACAGTTGTGAATCTTATTACAGAACAAAAACGACGCGATTTATTTCCGGTAGGACGGCTGGACAAAGATACGGAAGGGCTGTTGCTTTTAACCAACGATGGAAAGTTGTCAAATGATCTGCTGGCACCGGGAAAGCATGTGGAAAAAACCTATTATGCAAGGATCAAAGGCATGGTCACGAAGAAGGAGGTCGCTGCTTTTGCTGAGGGTGTAGATATCGGAGATGAGCTGCTCACAGCACCAGCTGAACTGAAGATTCACAAGGCAGGGAGCGAAAGTGAGATCGAAATTACGATCACAGAGGGGCGGTATCATCAGATTAAACGAATGTTTGAAGCGGTAGGTATGCAGGTGCTATATTTAAAGCGTTTGCGTATGGGACCGTTGTATCTGGATGAGTCGCTTGCATGTGGTGAATATCGGAAACTTACCACAGAGGAAATCCAGAGCCTGAAAAACAGAGAAGAATGGTAAATCGTTTATGAAATACGAGAAAGTATGTTGACATATGAGGTAGAAAAAGTATAAACTGTAAAGAAGGTATTGCAGTTTTGCAGGAGGAAACGATATGGACGAAAATAAGAATCCGGAATCCAGATATGACGTGGATGAAGAAGAGGGTGCAACCACCGTATTACGTGCGATGGATGCAGAAACTGAGGACGAAGAAGAGGGCGCGACAACGGTATTGCGCGCAGAAGATATGCCACCTGAGGATGACGATGATACGGAAGGTGCAACGACGGTTCTGACTGGACCAGAACCAGCGATGATGGGTGCAGCACCAGCACCGGGCGCACCACAGTTTGAGGACAAGACACAGATGCTTCCACCACAGGGAGCGCCGATGGGAATGCCGATGGGACAGATGCCGAACGGACCGATGGGAGCACCAATGGGACAGATGCCGAACGGACCGATGGGAGCGCCAATGGGACAGATGCCGAACGGACCGATGGGAGCGCCAATGGGACAGATGCAGAATGGAGCGATGGGAGCACCAATGGGACAGATGCCAAATGGACCAATGGGAGCACCGATGGGTATGATGCCGAATAACGGACAGATGCCGCCGATGAATGGTGGAAAGCCGCCAAAGGCGCCGAAACCACCGAAAGCTCCGAAGGAGAAAAAACCGAAGGCACCAAAACAGCCAAAAGTAAACAAAGATGGTTCACCAAAGAAGAAAAAGACAGGTCTGATCGTGGCTATCTGCGTCGTTGTGGTATTGGCACTGGGCGCAGGCGCATATTTCCTGTTCTTTACGCCAGAGAAACGGTATGAGAGGAAGATGGATGTTGCTGAGAAGGCGATGACAGACAGCAATTACGAAGAAGCTGTCACGGCGTATGAAGCAGCACTTGGTATCTTTGATGACCGGGTTCCGGCTATGAACGGTTTGTTATCCGCACAGATTAGTGCCGGTGAAAGCGATGGGGCAAGAGAGAATTTCACAGAGTTCCGTACAACAATCACGGGCTTTGATGCAGATAAAGTAACAGAGAACAGTGAGGATATCGTAGCATTCTATGAATACGCAGATGATCTTTACAGTGATACGGATTCTCTGATCGATGCATATAAGGAAGGGTATAACCTGACAAATGACAACGGTCTGAAGAAGAACCTCGTAACCGCATATGTAGACCGTGCCGATGCAATGGATAACTCTGATTATGAAAATAAGATTGCTGCTTATGGAGATGCTTTAGATCTCGACAGTACGAATGAGTCGGCTCTGAGTGGAAGAAAGGCATGTGCATATGCTGTTTTGGATGATATGATGGATGCACAGCAGTATGATCAGGCAGAATCCTTTATCAATACATATGCGGACAGCATGTCGGATGTGGACTTCTCTTCTTATACAGAGAAGATTGAGTCAGAGCGTGCGTTGATGACAGCCAGACATGATCTGATGGAGCAGGTAATCAGCCTGATGTCAGCTTCCGATTATGCAGGCATGATGGACGTGGATGGTTCCGATAATGCAAGTACAGTTGTTGCAAATATGGACGGTGATTCTTATGTTTATGCAACGGATGGCTATGACAGCTCCTATACAGGAAAAGCTGCGGGCGTTTACACATATTCTACTTTGTTGAGTTCTGGCTATTACTTCTATTATGGTGATTACGAGAACGGTGTGCGAAGTGGACAGGGAACGATGTTCGTCAAGATGGATGGTTATAATCAGGCATATCTGGTTTATGAAGGTGCATGGAGCAACGATAAACCGAACGGTGCAGGTACTGAGACATCTGTCAACGAGGACGCTGGCGATGAGCTTGTAACGGTAACCCGTTCTGGTAATCTGGTAGATGGATTGTTTGATGGAGAGGTAACTGTATCGCTTGTATCGAACGATGAAGAGTATGGTGGAACTTACACAGGTACATTTACTGCATCGAACGGTGATGCACCGGATATCCGTGAGAATTATCCGGATCTGGATTTTAGTGATGTATCGGAAGATAAGACAGTTTATGTGGTACTGGAATGCGACGGTTCACCAATGTACTGGCACTTCTCAAAGGGATCAGCCGCAAAGCTCGGTATACATACTTTTGGGAACTAAGATAAAAATAAATGGTGGTAAAACATATGGACATATTGATCAATGACTATATAAATGGAGAGCGCTCCCTGTGTAGGGATGAAGCTCAGTTTTCCGCGTATCTGTTCCAGATTTTGAACGGATGCAAACGTGTCAAGATCGATTCTGACAATTTTACAAATAAGACTTACGAAGTAATGCAGGCATATTATATGCCGGCGTTCCTGCGTGATTACTTCAATTATGCGGACAGTAAAGCTGAATTTAACCGGAAGCTTGTGACATTTGCAAACCGGAAGTTACGTGCACTGTATGCAGGTGAAGAGGCGCAGGGGGCGATGCTTGAGGATGTAGATGCCAAGGCAGTGAATGCTGCGGAGATTTACAATCTGGATAAGGAACTGGATATAGAAAATACGGGGTTCGATCTTGGAAAGCATATCAATGGATGGTCTGGAAAAGAACGCGAATATCGAAATCCGCTTGCACGTTGGATGATGAATGTGCGACCGGATATCGCAGTTTTGCTGAAACGACGCGGCATCAAGCGTACAGAGCTACGGATGCATGAGATTGATTGTCATTATCTGAATAGTGTAGACACGTATCCAGCGATGATTGGACGCGTGGATGAAAAAGGACATGTGACTGGGTGCAAGAAGATCGTGTGTACGAAGCAGCAGGTAGAACAGTATGCGTTGGAGTTTCTGTGTGAGACACCAACGGAGGAATACGCAGATACCATCGGTATGAAATGGTGGGGACCGGCGAAGGAGTCGGACACACCGGTAGAAGACAGCGGTATTGCGATTGAACCTGGCTTTATTAGTATGGCGAATCTGGTCAGTGCAAAGAATGCACAGATGTATGAGGAAGTGGACAAGCCGATCGCAATGCAGAAATTGCAGGAATACAACAAAGCATTCTATGCGGAAGAGCGGAAAGTGAAGGAACCGAAAGCAATCCTCGGAAGTGTTTTGGAATTACAGATATAAGCAGGATAAGAAAAAGGGTTGAGACATAGTTGTTTCAACCCTTTTTTATGGATACAGAATCTATCAATTATTCCATAGCTGCTTTTAATGCGGCGTCTAAATCCTCTAAGATATCATCGATGTTCTCCAGACCAACAGAGAAACGAACCATACCAGCATCAATACCAGCTGCAACAAGCTGCTCGTCGGATAACTGGCGATGTGTTTCACTTGCTGGATGCAGGACACAGGTACGGATATCTGCAACATGCACTTCGTTGGAGGCAAGTTTTAATGAATCCATGAATTTTGCCGCAGCCGGACGTCCGCCCTTGATGATAAAGGAGATAACACCGCAGGATTTGCCACCGAGATATTTTTCTGCAAGTGCATGGTTTGGATCAGAAGGAAGTGCTGGACAACTGACACTGACAACTGCGTCACTCTTTTCAAGGTATTCTGCAACTGCCATTGCATTTTCTGTATACTGCTTCATACGAACTGGAAGAGTCTCTAATCCCAGATTCAACAGGAATGCAGAATGTGCGGCTGGATATACACCGAAGTCACGCATGAGCTGCATTCTTGCCTTGACGATATATGCCATATTGCCATAAGATTTTGTATAGCAGGTTCCATGGTAGGATTCGTCAGGCTCGACAAGCTCTGGGAACTTGCCATTATCCCAGTTGAACTTACCGCTGTCTACGATGACACCGCCGATCTGAACGGCATGTCCATCCATATATTTACTTGTGGAATGTACGACGATATCAGCACCGAAGTCAAAAGGTTTACAGAGAATCGGAGTTGCAAATGTGTTGTCTACGATCAATGGAACTCCCATTGCATGTGCAATATTTGCGAAACGCTCAATATCAAATACAGTCAGCGCCGGGTTTGCGATTGTCTCGCCAAACACGAGCTTTGTATTCTCTTTAAAACAGGCCTTGATTTCATCGTCAGACATATTTTTATCCACGTAGATACATTCAATGCCAAGCTTCTTCAAAGTGAAAGAGAACAGATTGATCGTGCCGCCGTAGATTTCAGGGGTACTGATGATGCTGTCACCAGCCTGACAGATATTTAAGATGGAAAGCAAGGTAGCTGCCTGTCCGGAAGTGGTACACATGGCACCGACACCACCTTCCAGGGCTGCAATTTTCTCCTCGACTGCCATGACTGTTGGATTGGCAAAACGGGAATAACAGAGTCCTTTTGTTGGATCATCAAAGATGCCGGCAACTTCTGCGGCAGATTCGTACACATACGTTGTACTTTGGACGATAGGCAGAACACGAGGCTCGCCATTCTTTGGTGTATAGCCTGCATGCAGGCATTTTGTTTCATCTTTCATTGTAATAAAAACCTCCTATGGTATATAGTTACTATGATTTAATGTAACATAAATACTATATTAATACAACAGCCGGGTGTAAGCGAGAGCTTTGCATGTTATTTCGCGAAATAACGACGAAAAAAATGAGAAATTCTGAAAAAATTGCTTGCAAAATAAAATTCCGTATGGTAATATCTAACTCTGTGATATATTTTTATATTCCTTGCTTCCGACCAGTTCGGAGGCCAATAGACCATAAGGAGGTGCAATAACATGAACAAGTATGAATTGGCGTTGGTTGTTAGCGCAAAGATTGATGATGACGCAAGAACTGCTGTTGTAGATAAGGCTAAGGCTATTATCGAGAAGGCAGGCGGCACAATCACAAACGTTGACGAAAAAGGCAAGCTGAGATTAGCATACGAGATTCAGAAGATGAAGGAAGGTTTCTACTACTTCATCCAGTTTGATGCAAACGCTGAAGCTCCAGCTCAGATCGAAGCAAGTGTTCGTATTATGGAATCTGTTCTCAGATATCTTTGTGTTAGACAGGACGCAGAGTAATAGTTAGGAGGATTTCCGATGAACAAAGTAATTTTGATGGGTCGTTTAACTCGTGATCCGGAAGTTAGATATTCACAGGCTGCAGAGCCTTTAGCAATCGCAAGATATACACTTGCAGTTGACCGTAGATTCCAGAGAAGAGACAATTCTGGAAATGAGCAGACAGCAGATTTTATCTCCTGTGTTGCATTTGGCAGAAACGGAGAGTTTGCTGAGAAGTATTTGAAGCAGGGTACAAAGATTGCGATTACAGGTCGTATTCAGACAGGCAGCTATACCAATAAGGACGGCAATAAAGTTTATACAACAGAAGTTGTCGTAGAAGAGCAGGAGTTTGCAGAGAGCAAGAATGCATCTGGAAACAACGGCGGTGGATATCAGCAGGAAGACAGACCAGCACCTGGTAATGCCAGTGCAGATGGATTCATGGATATTCCAACAGGATTGACAGGCAACGATTTACCATTTAAGTAAGGAAATTAAATGGAGGTAATTAGTAATGGCTTACAATAAGACAGAGAAGAGCGATCGTCCAGACGCTCCTATGAAGAGAAGACCAATTCGTAGAAGAAAAAAGGTCTGCGTATTCTGTGCAGAGAAGAATGCAGTAATTGATTACAAGGATACAAACAAGCTTAAGAGATACATCTCTGAAAGAGGTAAGATTCTTCCTAGAAGAATTACTGGTAACTGTGCAAAGCATCAGCGTGCACTTACAGTTGCAATCAAGAGAGCAAGACACGTAGCTCTTATCCCTTACGTTGTAGAGTAAGAAGAACGTATAAAACTCCAATTTGCGGATTTCCGCAGATTGGAGTTCTTTTTTGTCATAATATATACGAATTGATACAAATTGATACAAATTAGATACATTTTCATGGTAAGATAAGAACAGTAAAATAAAGGATACTGTGAGGAGATTGCGGTGAGAAAGATAAGAAAAAGACGAATGGCAGCCGTGATGGTACTCTGTGTGGGACTGCTCAGCGGATGTGCCGGCAAAACCCAGACGGATGATCTTGTGATCACGATACCGGAATATGAGAAAATTACATACACAACCGAGCCAGTCGTGCATGGAGACATTGCGCCGGTGCTCGATCTGCGATTGAAATCAGAACAGTTTGAACGGAAAGAATACTATCCTGATCATGATGAGATGGAGGTTGATCAGGTATTTGTCCATGTTGGAGATGTCGTGCAAAATGGAGACACACTTGTCACCTTCTCTTCGGAGGATATAACGGAGGAACGAAGACAGTATGAAAACCGTGTGGAAGAGGATGCGCTTCTGATCGACCATTATACGAAGCTGGATGCAATTAATCAGACAGATGAACACCAGGAGAGTATCGAGCAGTTAAAGAAAGACCAGGAGATTGCAGGACTGTACATCAAAGATCTGGACGCAAGACTGGAAGCTTATACGATTAAGGCAGAGGGAAGCGGCATTGTGAGCAGCCTGTCGGATATGCTTGATTATGGAACCGTGTATGCCGGAGATGCAGTTGTAACGATCCTGTATGGCTCGGACAATTATACTACGACGACAGAGGATGATTATGCGTTTGAGGTAGGACAGACATTTACGGCAACTTTTGGCGTTGGAAGCTATGAGGTCAGATTGACAGCGATTGATGTGCTGGCGTCGGATACGGATGCCGGGATGAAACGGCAGCTTACATTTACATTGGTTGACTCAGCGAAACGGCCAAGCTCGGATTCACTGAATCTGGAGATCGAGAAAAATGTGCTCAAGAATGTCCTGTATGTACCAGAGGATGCAATCGTGTATGTGGGAAATGACAATTACGTCTATGTGCTGGATGAAGACGGATTCCGACATGGCGTACAGGTGCAGACTGGGGCAACGATTGATGGCTATACAGTGATTGAAGATGGTTTAAAAGAGGGCGACAAGGTGGTGATTGCAAAATGAGAATCGGACAGAAACTAAAACGACAGCTGGGATTTTTGATGAGTGTACTCTGCGCGGTCTCTCTGGTTGCCTGTGGAACGAAATATGCAGATGCGCCAGCTTTGCTGGAACCGGTATCTGGAACGGAATCGTACCGGGAAGTATCTGTGGGAGATGTAGGCGATCTGAAAATCGCATATGGATCGATCGTGCCAACAGAACATGCGGTGTTCTGGACGACACAGGTCAGCGTGGCAGAAGTCCTTGTCGACGTTGGAGATTATGTGGAAGCTGGACAGGTGGTAGCTACTGCGGATCTGGAAGCGGCACAAAAGGCAAAACAGGATCTGGAAGAAGCCCGGAGTCTGCTCGTGCAAAAACGTGAGCTGGAGGTGCAGAAACAACAGCTCACGATACAGAAGCTGAATCTAAAACAGGCGGGAGAAAATCAACTGGGAGATTCTGACAGTGCTGCGAAAACAGGAAAAGAGATCGAGACGGAACAGGAAAATGCCAATTATGATGAACTGCTTTACAAGCACCAGCTTGCCGATTACGATGATCAGATTCAGAAGCAGCAGGAGATCATTGAAGATGGAACCCTCAAGGCAACTGCAAGCGGGTATGTTTCTTATGTGCGTCAGTTTACATATGGCAATCAGGTTACAAGCTCGATGAATGTTATCACGATTGCAGATTATGAGGATACATATATTCAGATACAGAATACAACGATCAAAGACAAGCTTCTGGAGAAATACGACCGTTATTATACGATACAGGATGGCGCGAAAATTTCGCTTCGGGAGTATGCCTATACAACACAGGAGCGCCTGACAGCCGAAAATCAGCAGAAATATCCGGCACTTCGAATGCAGTATGAGGATGCTCAAAAGAGCGCGCCAGTCGGTTCTGTAATCGCCGTTTATCTCGTCAGAGACCGCGTGGAAGATGTCCTGTATGTCGGAAACGATTCTATCTATGAGGACGATCAGGGATCATTTGTCTATGTAAAAAATGGGGAGCAGCGCGAACAGCGCTACATTGAGACAGGAGTCAGTGACACGGTAAATACAGAGGTGATATCCGGGCTTTCTGAGGGAGAAAAAGTGTATTATACATCAGAGGCTGCATGGCCGGATGCATATGAGGAATATACGGTAAGTGCTCCAACGAATTATGATTCGATGTTTTATACAAACCGCTATGCGATTGCAGATACGATGCGGATCAATTACACATCTCCATATGAAGGTACAATTCAGGAAATCTGTGTATCCAATGGAGATTATGTGCAAAAGGGCGATGTGTTACTCAAGGTTCGAACGAATGAAGGCAGCGCGAAGCTGGCGGAGATGCGGTCAGGAATTGAGGATATGAAAGAAAATCGTACGAAAGCAGTGCAGGCACATGAGAATACACTTCAGTCGCTGCAACAGGAAAAGCAGGCAGCGTTGACTGCCGGACAGACACCACTTGCAACCGGTACGGATGCACAGAAAGCAACCGACGGTGATGCAGAAGAACAGGCAAATCCGAATCTTTCATCTATGCTGGATGTCGATATTCAGATTGAGAATCTGGATTTTCAGATACAGACGCTGGATTATACATATCAGCTCAAGCAGTCAGAGGAAGCATATACGGAGGCAAGCTGTAACAATGACGGAACAGGTGTTATGTCAATCTGCGCTGAGCAGGAGGGCGAGGTGTTGGATTTCTGGAGAGACACCGGAGGCAAGCTGGAGCTTGACTCGGATATTCTGGCGATTGATACGCCGGTGAAGGAGAAATTGGCATTGTATGGTGGAAACAGCAAGGTTGCGAACGGGACACCTGTATCGGTGCAGGATGAGGAAAGTGGAAAGACGATACAGGGCATCATCTGTGGTTCTAACGGAATCACGGAAGGAACAAAGGAAGAGTATTATGTCACGACGGTAGGGAATCGTGTCTATATCACGCAGAGTCTGACGGACGACAGCCGGATGTACTATGTGAAATTAGACGGGAACGCATCCGTGGAGGATATGACCGGAAGTCAGATAATTTCCTATCCGCTGATTTCTTATTCGGATGTGTACACGATTCCGGCAGATGCGCTCTACACAGAGAAGGCGAACTCAGGCAAGGAGACATCCGGGGATTTCTATTATGTGTGGAAAATCGTAGATGGAAATATCGAGAAACAATATGTGGATGCAGCAATCTGCAACAGCGCACAGGATACATCCAAATATAAAAAGGGCGATGTAGTGGCATGTATATTTAATGGTATTTCGGAGGGAGATATACTGGCGGGACCAGTTTCAGAGGAAGAGGAGTAAAAGATGATACGGTTCGTTTTACAAAAAATTAAAAACAAAAAATGGTTGACGACCTGCCTGCTTCTGGGACTTGTCTTCCTTGTGGCGGCGGTTTCCTGTCAGCCAATGTTCAAGGCAGGCTCGCTCAACAAGATGCTGCTGGACAGCTTTCATAATGCAGGTGAGGAAGCAGAGGCATATCCGACGGTGATCGGAAGAACAGGTGCTTATGTGACGGAGAAACGTCAGACAGCTGCGGCTGTGCTCGACGGTGTGAAAGGGTATCAGCAGACATGGGAGAAATATCTTGGATCCATAAAGGCGGTGAATACGCAGACTATTCTGACGCTGGATGAACAGTCCGCACAGGGCGCGTATGGTGGAAAAGGAAAATATCTGAGGGTATCGTATATGCCGGATATGCTGGCACATACACAGGTGCTTGTCGGCGAGGACTACGATGCGTATGCTGAGAATCTGTATGGCTGTATGTTGTCCGAGAGTGTGATGGATGCCTGCGGCTTTACAGTCGGTGAGACATTGGAATTCCCACTTTGGACAGATGCAGACGGGGAAACGCTGAAGCTGCAGATCTGTGGTATCTTCAAGGAGACGGACAGCACAGACACCTTCTGGTATACAGCGCCGAATACGATGGAACAGGAGATGTTTGTAAGTGAGGAAACCTTTGATGCCATCGTGAAGCAGTTTGCACCGGAAAAGATCAACTATGCGACCAATGTGCTGCTTGATTATACGAAGATCAATCAGAAGAATGTAGCAGATGTGCAATATTATATCGAGCAATTTCATAAGGAGGATGAGAGCTTTACCGATTCGTTCCTGAATCTGCTCAAGCAGTACCAGAAGGACAAGAAAACGATAGATATCACGCTCTGGGTATTGGAGCTTCCGTTGCTTGGTCTGGTGCTTGCATTTATCTATATGGTGACTGGACAGATCATCGACACAGAACAGGGCGAGATCGCCATGATGCGGAGCCGGGGATACCGCCGCAGCCAGATTGTAGCGCTCTATGCGTTGCAGGCGTGTATTCTCTGTCTGGTGGCAATGCTGATTGGAACGCCACTTGGATATGGACTTTGTAAGCTGGCTGCATCGACCACAGATTTCCTGACATTCCGTGCCGGGAATCTCTCGATGTATCATTTTACACCAGTGATGCTTGTCTATGGACTGGCGGCGTCTGTCGTTGGAATTCTGTTCATCCTGATTCCGGTCGTGATTCATTCCGGGGTATCGATCGTACAGCAAAAATCTGATCAGAAGATCAACAAGAAGATGTTCTGGGAAAAATATTTTCTGGATATCGTGTTGCTTGGCGTTTCAATCTATCTGCTTCACAATTTCAATCAGGAGATTGATAAGATCCGTGCACGGGCACTGCTTGGGGCGAAGATGGATCCGTTGATCTTCTTAGATTCTGTATTGTTTATCGTGGCGATGGGACTTGTTGTGCTGCGGTTGCTGCATTATCTTGTGCAGCTTGTCTATCATATCGGCAGAAAAAAGTGGCGTCCGGCAGTGTACGCATCGTTCTTACAGATCACGCGGAACTTCCGCAAGCAGGGCTTTATCTCGGTATTTTTGATTCTGACCGTGGCGATGGGACTGTTCAATGCCAATGCGGCGCGCACGATCAACCAGAACTATGAAAACCGGATCCGCTATGCAGATGGAGCCGATATCCGTTTGCAGGAGACATGGAAGATGCAGGCATTTTATGTGTCTGCCAATGATATCGACTATAACTATGTGGAGCCAGATCCGGTCAAATATGACGAGCCGGTCAAGCAGGGACTTTGCACGAGCATGGCAAAGGTAATCCGAACCAACAATATATCGGTAAGCCGGGGAAAAACGAAGATTGCTAACTGTGAGTTCATGGGAATCCATACAAAAGATTTTGGTGAGACTGCGTATTTGCAGGAGGAACTAAACAGAGACGTTCATTGGTATACATATTTAAATGAACTGGCACAGCAGGAAAATGGTGTGATTCTGTCGAAGAATCTGGCAGCGGCACTGGAGGTCAAAGTGGGGGATGTTGTGGATTGTTCCAGATATGGGGATTCCGTGATGAAGAAGGAGACGGTGCGCGGTACGATCAGCGGAAAGGTTGTAGCGGTTGTAGATGCGTGGCCGGGTTTTGTACAGTATACATATGAGGATGGAGAAGAAACCGAGCATTATCTGATCGTCGCAAACTATGCGAAAACGGTGCAGAGCTTCAAGATTTCTCCATATGAGATATGGTACAAGCTGGCAGATGGCGTGGACAGTGATGCGGTACGGGCTGTGATCGACGCGAGTGGAACGAAGTTGTCGGCATATACCGCTTTGGACCGGGATATTGATGCGATGAAGGAAACAGCGATGATACGCATTACAAACGGAATGTTCACTTTGAGCTTTGTCATTGCACTGATTCTATGTATGATTGGATTCCTGATTTACTGGATCTCATCGATCCGGCAGCGGGAATTGTTATTTGGTGTATATCGGGCGATGGGCTTAAGCGAGAAGGAGATAAACCGTATGCTTGTAAACGAGCATCTGTTTTCCACATTGCCATCGATTCTGGCAGGTGGTGCCTGCGGCGGTGTGGCGACATATCTGTTTGTGCGGTTATTTGGCGTGATCTATCTGCCGCAGAAACATAACTTAAGCATCTATGTCTATCTCGACCAGATGGATGTGTTGAAGCTTGTCGCGGTGCTCCTGGTTATGATTTTGCTGTGTATCGTGATCCTGCGGCGGCTGGTACGGAGTCTGAATATCACGCAGGCATTGAAATTAGGAGAGGAGTAGGAGTTTCGCTTATGAATATCATTGAAGCAAGAAATATTACACGGATGTTCCCGGTTGGTGACGGCGAATTCTACGCCTTGAAGCATGTCGATATTGATATACCGGCAGGGAAACTTACGATATTGAAGGGACGTTCTGGAAGTGGAAAGACCACATTGATGAATATATTAAGTGCCCTGGATGCACCGACAGAGGGAGATGTCAGTTTCGATGGACAGGTGTATTCGGAGATGGAAGATGCACAGAAGGAACAACTGCGAAGAAAAGAAATTGGGTTTGTCTTTCAGGCAGTTGCGTTGATCCCGATTATGAATGCATATGAGAATGTGGATTTTGCAATGCGGCTGGCAGAACCGGAGCTGACCGCGAAGGAGGTTGACGAACGAATCAGGGAGACACTTGCCTTGGTCGGAATGGAAGAGCGTATGCGGCATATGCCGGGACAGATGTCCGGTGGAGAGCAACAGCGGGTCGCAATCGCGCGGGCAGTGGCACACCGACCGAAGGTTGTGTTTGCAGATGAACCGACCGGAGCGCTGGATACCGAGTCTGGACTTCGGGTCATGCAGTTGTTCCGAAACCTGATCGAGAAAGAAAGCGTGACGATCGTTATGACAACACATGATCCAAACCTGATGGAGCTTGGCGATGTTGTCTATGAGTTGGAGGATGGTGAGATTATTGACAGACAAATACGAGAATGATACATTGGAAGATAGGAAAAACGACATGGCGGAGGTGGCAGATCTGGCGGAAACTGCCCCTCTGATCGTCTGCGATTCTCTCGTGAAGATCTATAAGACAAAAGAGGTTGAGGTGCTTGCTTTGCAGGGACTTGACCTGACGGTCAACCGCGGGGAGTTGATGGCAATCATCGGGAAGAGTGGAAGCGGAAAAAGTACGCTTATGAATATCGTTGGAGGTCTGGAAGTGCCATCCGCCGGACGGATTATCGTGGATGGGCAGAATCTGGCGGAATTTACAGAGCGTCAGATGGTGCAGTACCGGAAGAAACAGATTGGGTTTGTATGGCAGAAGAGCGGACGGAATCTGTTTCCGTATCTGACTTCGCTGGAAAATATTGAGGCACCAATGCTTGCAATCCATAAAAGCGCGAAGAAACGGCGGGAGAAGGCAGAGGAATTGCTGGCGTTAGTTGGCATGGAGCATAAACGGGATTCTTACCCGGCACAGATGTCTGGTGGAGAACAGCAGAGAGTGGCAATCGCAGTCGCGCTTGCAAACGAGCCGGAAATCCTGCTCGCCGATGAGCCGACCGGAGCGGTTGATACAAAGACTTCTTCGAACATTCAGGATCTGTTCCGGAAGTTAAACCGGGAGCTTGGACTTACGATCATCATAGTCACGCATGATATGAAACTTGCACATAAGGTAGACCGTGTTGTCATGATTTCGGATGGCAAGATCAGTACAGAGAAGATCCTGAAACAGCATTACCGGGATATGCTGGATCAGTTGGAATCACCGGATATGACGGATGAGACACATGAGGAATATTCCGTGCTGGATAAGGCACATCGTGTGCAGCTGAGCGATGATATGCTTGCGGCAGCAGGCATTGATACGAACAAGGTCAAGGTGCGCATCGAGGATGGACGCGTCGTGATTGAGGCGGAGGAAAAGAAAGAATGATTAAGATACTGGTAGTGGAGGATGAGCGTGCAATTTCAGATCTCATTCGGATGAATCTGGAGGACGCCGGGTATGCCTGCACCTGTGTATATGATGGTATGGCAGCCGCGGATCAGATAGAGAAGCAAACATTTGATCTGGTTTTACTGGATATCATGCTGCCGAAGGCAGATGGATATGAGCTGTTAGAATATATCAAACCGACAGGAATACCGGTGATCTTCCTGACGGCAAAGGCAGGGCTTGACGACCGGGTGAAGGGGTTGAATCTGGGAGCAGAAGATTACATTGTGAAACCATTTGAGATTGTCGAACTGATCGCCCGGGTACAGGTTGTACTGCGGCGGTTCCATAAGGATGCGACAAAGCTTGTGTATGGCGATCTTGTCATCAATACGGATAATCGCACGGTGCTGCGAGATGGTGTACCAGTCGAACTGACACCAAAAGAATTTATGCTGCTGGAGATATTTGTGCGCAACAGAAATATTACCCTGTTTCGGGACAAAATCTACGAGCTTGTCTGGGAAAATGACAGCTATGGTGATACGCGTACCCTAGATCTGCATGTACAGCGTCTCCGTAAGAAACTTGGTCTGACCGATAAGCTGAGGACGATTTACAAAGTTGGATATCGGCTGGAAGATTAAAGGAATAGAGAAAATTTGTGAAGTTTCGTTATAAAGTTGTAATTATCAATATCATATTATTATCGCTTGGAATTGGAACCGTCGGATTCTTTATGATTCGGCGGAATTTCCAGCTTGCGCTGGATGCACAGATCAAAACCTCGATCGAGGAGAACAATCTGCTGCAATCCACGATCGAGTATCGTTTGCTCGATACGATCAATTCATCCCCATCGAATCTTGTATATCAGATGAAGAATTTAAGTGCCGATGTTGTAGGTAAGATGGGCGGAAACAACAAAGGTGTCTATGTGTTCTACGATGGTGCGGAGGTTGTGCATTCTGCGTCAGACGACAATAAACTTGCCTGTCCGGAAGAACTGTGGAGTACCGCAGTGATCGGGCAGAAGCAGTACATGATTACAAAGGAAGCCGGGCGGTATTATCTGTTTTCCTGTTCGACAAGTCTGGTTCAGGACAAAATGATGAATATTATCAATGCGCGGGATATCACCGAGACATATCAACTCGTGGAAACGCAAAGACGGTATTTTGTGCTGCTTTTAGGAATTGTAGTGTTCTGCTGTACGGTTGCAGTTTTTGTTATTACCTATCTTCTGACGAAGCCTTTGGAGACGCTGAACCGGGCGTCGAAGAAGTTTGGAGAGGGCGATTACGAGAGCCGCGTGCATCTGCGCAGTCACGATGAAGTAGGTACACTGGCACAGACCTACAACCAGATGGCGGATGCAGTGTGTGAGCATATGGATGAACTGCAGGGAATGGTGACACGGCAGGAACAGTTCGTGGCGGATTTCACACATGAAGTCAAAACCCCGATGACAACGATTATCGGGTATGCGGACATGCTGCGTTCCAAGGAGATGAAAAGGGAGAATCAGGTGCTTGCGGCATCGTATATTTTCCATGAAGGAAAACGTCTTGAGGCGATGTCGATGAAGCTGTTTGATTTTATTTACACGAAACACAGAGTGATTGAGTTTCAACCGATCTCGGTTGTGAGCTTCATGCAGGAGGTTACGGAGAGTGTGACGCCGATCCTGGCGCAGAAGAACCAGACGCTTGTCTGTACGACGGTGGAAGCGAGGATCGAGGGAGACAGCAATCTTTTGAAATCCGCATTTATCAATATTATAGACAACGCCAGAAAGGCGTCAGAGCAAGGAAGTGAGATTCGGTTCTTTGCGAATCAGACGGACGATGGCGTGCAGATTGGCGTGCAGGATTTTGGTGTTGGTATCAGTGAAGAACATTTACAAAGAATCTTCGATGAGTTTTATATGGTAGATAAATCGCGTTCACGGAAAGAGGGCGGTGCGGGACTTGGACTTTCGCTTGCGGCATCCATTGTGGAAAGCCATGGGGAGAAGCTGGAGATCGAAAGTACAGTTGGAGAAGGCACAACAATGTGGGTGGTATTTCATGAGAAAAATCTTACAGAACAATAAAATACGCGTCGGACTGTTATTTGTCTGTTGTGCGCTGATCGTCGTGCTAAGCATCGTAGCACCGAAATATCTGCTTGCACGGACGCTTACGGAACAGACGAATCACGTCGAGGTGGCACCGGAGGAATATTATCTGGAAGCGGGAACGATGATGTCACGCAATACATCTTCAAATCTCTCGGCTGTCGATCGGATCAAGCTGATCTCCGGCACATGGGACAGTAACATGACAAAATGCGATATCACAGAGGGCTTTCTGGATGAAGTCGAAGCGGTGGAACTTGCGAAGAAGCAGTTGGATGCCTATTACAAGCAGGGCGTGTATCCGTATTCCGTGCAGATACAGTATGACAATCTGTATTCATATTCGTCAGAACTTTACTGCTACACGGACACCAGCTTTGATACCTATACGGCATATCTCTGGAAGATCACATTTACGAAGTATGATAACAGCGTGGAGAATATCGTTTATATGACAGAGAGTGGGACAATCCTGCTTGCATGGACAAACAACACGAAGTTTGCGCAGACAACAACACTTCTGGACTTCTATGAAAATGTGCAGATACGGGATGTCCTTGGCGAAAATAAGCTGTACACGGCAAGTGCGATGAAGTATATGCCAGTTGCTTCTGTGACGATTCCTTACCCGGACGCAGAGGAGATAAAAGAAATTAAAAATGGAGCATTGATCACACTCCGGGTATCTGGTGACTTAGAGAACCTACAGGCATTGCAATATACGACGGAGCATGGACAGGGAATCATCCTGATGCCATTACAGAACAACAAATGATATATTTTCTCATATATAATTCTTGATTTTCAAAATAAGTTCCTGTATGATGCATATAGTTAGTTAAAACTAACTTATATGCATCAAGGTGAGGAAACGATATGCCAATACAGGAACTGGTTCAAATCAAACAATCAAACGATCTCGAAAAAAACACAGCCGTGATGATGGCGGTCAATTGTGCACCGGTGATCAAGGGAAGCAAGGCTTCGAATCTGATCACAGTGACAATGCAGGAGTTTTACATGATCCGGAAGCTTGTGCGGGGAACCGGGATTTCTTATCATCTTCTAAAAATCAAAGCGAATAAATTCATGTTATTTTTGTATCGGAGAGAAGCACTCAAACGCTACATTCTATCTGAGAAGGTACAGAAATTTCTGCGTGGTTATGGCTATCCGGCAGATGATTTTTCTGCGATGCTGCATAGACTGTTTTCGCGTGTGGAACAGTATAGCAGAGGAGAGATTGCATATCCACATGAGATGGGAGCTTTCCTGGAGTATCCGATCGAGGACATCTTAGGATTTATGGAGAATGATGGAGAGAAATTTTCCTTTTATGGATATTGGAAGGTCTATCACAATGAGCAGGAGATGACACAGTTGTTTCAGCGTTTTGATGAGGAACGGGAGCATGTGCTGCAGGAGATTCTGGAGGGCAAGACAATCCGGGAGATCGCAGTCTGAGCTGTGACTTGCAAAACGCCAAATATATAACAAAAAGAAAGGGATAAGTTATGAGCAAAGTAAGTATTGTATATTGGAGCGGAACAGGAAATACAGCCATGATGGCAGGCAGTATCGCAGACGGTGTAGCAACCGCAGGCGGTGAGGCAGAGCTGATCACGGTAGATCAGGCAAGCGTTGATGCATTGAAGGATGCATCAGTGATCGCACTTGGCTGTCCATCTATGGGTGCAGAGCAGTTGGAAGAGACACAGATGGAGCCATTTATGTGTGAGCTTGATGGCGTGATCGCCGGAAAGCAGATTGCACTGTTTGGCTCTTACGGCTGGGGAAATCAGGAGTGGATGCGTGACTGGGAGGATCGTATTGTTGCAGATGGCGCAACTGTTGTAAATGGCGAGGGTATCGCAGTAAACGGAACACCTGGTCCGGACGCAGAGGATGAACTGAAGTCACTTGGTCAGACACTCGCAGGTCTGTAATAATTGCGATTATTTTATATTTATCTGGAATAGATACAAATTTGATACATTCCTATGCTACACTGAAACCATCAAATCAGAAGGGGGAGGAATCCGAGATGAAACGATGGATAAAAGTGCTATGCATAGGAATGTTTTTTTCGCTATTGACAGGATGCGGAAAAGGCAGAGGTGATGTTGCCTCAGATTATCAGAAAAATGCTGAGGGAGGTACATTTGAGGCGGGAGAGCCATCGAATATCAGCTATCAGGTTGCCGGAAATAACAATGTGACATTTACGGTCGATGCTGATGTGACAGGAGGCGAGCGGCTCTCCGGCAGCCGGTGCTATGGAGTAAAAACACAGGTGTTTGATGATTCCTATGTGGAATCTAAGGTATATCCGGTGTTTGATGAGGGAACGGCACAGTCAGTAAAACCATATATGGTATGTACGGATCAGGAGATGGATGACCGAAGAGATGCTCTTTGGGCAGAGATAGACAAGGCAGTTGAACAATCGGCGTCTCAGACGGATGCCATCTCTGAGATCTGGAAGGATGGATTTTTTGCAGATATGAGTGAGTTGAATTGCAGTATGGACACGAAGGGACAGGCGACGCATACAATTTTGACAGGGGAAGAAAAAGTGGATCCGAGGATACCGGTTACAGCAACCAACCAGAAAACGTATAGCTATGTCGATGCAGAAGGTAAGAATATCTGCCGGGCAAGAGTGGATGGAGAAATCGGTGGTCTGCCGTATGTATATGAGACGTATTACCGGGAGGCTTCGGATAGCGAAGAAAATGTAAACTGGGTTACCTTATATATGCGGTACGACAGATATCGGAAGCAGATCCTTGTGCGACCGAAGGAGGACGGGGATGAAATCCCGGATCTGGGTGAGGCGGATGCACAGGCGGTGGCAGATGCATTTTTACAGAAGCTTGGATATGGAGACTTTGTATGTTGTGGAACGGAGATTGGTGCTTACAGGGAAAGGGAGGAAGATCCGTATGCGATGGGAACTAATCTGATCGATCGTTGGTATTGCTTTTCCTATAGCCGGAAGGTGGATGGGATTTCTGCAGCGGTTACAGCAGGTGTCAATGATTTACGGTTTGGCGTATCGGGGGAGCTGACAGCTCCGCAGGAGATCATCGAAGTTGCGGTGGATGTACAGGGCGTTGCGACTGTGAAGGTACAGACAAATCAATATGAATTAGAGGAAGAAGGAACCGGTATCACGTCCTATCTTACCTTTGAACAGGTGGATGCAGCGGCTCAGAAATACATGAGTGGATATAAACGACCGGGCTATATCACGAAGAATGTGACACAGGCAATCACCATAACACATGTAAAGCTAAATTATGCTTATGTGCGTTATACAGATGGAAACTATAATATGATCCCCGTGTGGGCATATTATGGATATCAGTTTGAACAAAATCCATATCAAAGAGTATACAGTGGAGATGCTTCACCGCGGGAATGTTTTCTGTTTGGAGTCAGTGCGGTGGATGGACAGATTATCGAGGGCGTGTATTCCAAGGTTGTAGCAAATCCGTTTGATCTATAAAAAGGGGAGGATAGTATCATGAGACGATGGAATAAAGTGATCTTCTTAGGGGTAACATGTCTGGCGCTTGCCGGCTGCGGAAAAGGCAGGGGCGATGAACTGTCGAAGGACTACCAGAGAAATGACGCGCTGGAGGGAGATGTGTCTGCGGAGTCAGACAGCGTGACCGGGCATCTGGAGTATGAGCTTGTCAGTGATTCTGGAATCACATTCACGGTGGATGCCGATGCGACAGGCGGTGGAAAGCTTGCAGAAAGTCACTGCTATGGGGCAAAACCTGTGGAAGTGGATGAGGCATATCTAAAGGAGCATGTCTATACAATATTTGACGAGGGGACTTTGCAGCAGGTCAAACCGTATGAGGTGTGCAGTCAGCAGGAGCTTGCAAACAGACAGAATCAATTACTTCAAAGACAGCAGGAATTACAGTTACAGACAGATACGGAGAACAGTTCCGTTCATGCAATATGGGAAAATGGTATTCAGTCGGATTTGGAAACGGAGGACTGGCTTGCAGATCAACGGGATGAGTCAATGGTCACAGAGGAAACAGGAAAGGCTATTTATACATATGAGATTGCAGATGGAATCACGACGATTCTTGCTCGCGTGGATGGTGAAATCGATGAGATCCCGTATGTATATACATGTGCATATTATGACTCGAATGCATATCCTTATTCCCGCATGCGTTACATGCGGTATGATATGTATTCGTATGAAGCGAAAATTACAGTGCGGCCGAAAACAGAGGAAGATGCTGTGGAGGGGCTGGATATAAGAGAGGCGGAGGCAAAGGCCGATGAGTTTCTTGCAAAACTTGGATATGACGATTTCACATGCTTTGAAACCGGTATTGGAGCAAAACTCGTTGCAAATGAAGATGCCGCATCTATGAATCCGAGTACGTTGAACGATTGTGCGTACTGCTTTAGTTACACTCGTACGAGGGATGGAATTCCGGTAGCTGGGACACCCGGTGCATATAATTTTACATTTGGAATTGCCAATCAACTGCCGGCTTCGGAAGAGGTGATCACGGTTGCGGTAGATGTTGACGGCGTGGCTGTGGCAGATATACAGTCAGCGCCATATGACGTGGAAGAGACCGGAATCGGAATTGAAAGTGTTCTTACCCTGGAACAGGTGGATGCAGCGGCGCAGAACTATATGCAGAAATTTGAAAAGACGAATGCCTATGCAGATGTCCATAAGATAATGATAGACCGGGTGGAGCTAAATTATGTCTATGTGTGTTATACGGATGGAAAATGTAATGTGATTCCGATATGGGCGTATTATGGATCTACGAGAGAAGGGGGAAAAGAGCGATATCTGTTTGGAGTCAGTGCCGTGGACGGTCAGATCGTGGAAGGGCAGTATATGTATTATTTAGATCTTACATTCACAGTATAATGAAGCCGGCTGTTTATTTATTTGACGGATAAATAGACGATATCGAGATTCTATTGGAGAGTGCGTTGCACTCTCCTTTTTTTTATGGTAAAATTTCAGTGGTTTAGTTTGGAAAAACGAGTAAAATATAAAATAAACGAAAAAAAGATGGAAGGTGAGCATATGCGTCTTCATTTTACGAAGATGGAAGGGCTTGGCAATGACTATGTCTATGTCAATTGTTTCAAGGAAAAAGTAGAGCATCCGTCGGAGCTTGCAGTGCGGGTATCAGACCGGCATTTCGGAATTGGCTCAGATGGACTGATCCTGATCAAGCCGTCGGAGGTGGCGGATTTCAAGATGGATATGTACAATGCGGACGGCACGCAGAGTGAGATGTGTGGAAACGGTATCCGCTGCGTCGGAAAGTATGTGTATGATTATGGGCTGACGGATAAAACTTCCGTGTCCATCGAGACGCTGGCAGGTATTAAATATCTGGAGTTTACATTTGGCGATGAGGAGAAAAACGGACGGAAGACAGTAGAACTTGTGCGTGTCAATATGGGAGCCCCGATTCTTGCACCAGAGGACGTACCAGTGGATCTGCCGGATGCAGGGGATATCGTGCAGGATTATCCAATCATGGTAGCGGGAAAAGAATACCGCATTACCTGCGTATCCATGGGTAACCCACATTGTGTGAGCTTCGTGGACGACGTCGACAACTTCCCGTTGGAGGAAGTAGGACCGCTGTTCGAGAACAATCCAATCTTTCCGCGTCGTGTCAATGCAGAGTTTGTCGAGCTAGTCAGCCCGACGTATGCGAAGATGCGTGTATGGGAGCGTGGAACCGGCGAGACACTTGCCTGTGGAACCGGTACCTGTGCGACTGCCGTTGCCTGCATCTTAAATGGCAAGACAGAAGATGAAGTGACAGTGAAGCTGCTTGGCGGCGAGCTTATCATCCGCTGGGACCGCGACGCGAATATCATCTACATGACAGGCCCTGCCAAGGTCGTCTTCGATGGTGAAATTGATTTATAATTATAAAATATATTGTACAATTTAGGAGGAAAAGACATGTTTAAAGTAAACGACAACTATTTGAAACTTCCGGGAAGTTACCTCTTCTCAACCATCGGCAAGAAAGTACGTGCGTATCAGGAGGCAAATCCTGACAAGGAGATCATCCGTCTTGGTATCGGTGATGTAACCCAGCCACTCGCACCGGCAATCATCGACCGTCTGCATGAGGCAGTATCCGAGATGGGCGTGCAGGAGACATTTAAGGGCTATGCACCTGACCTTGGTTATGAGTTTTTGCGTAGTGCGATCGTAAAGAACGATTACAATGCACGCGGTGTTGACATCGCAATCGACGAAGTATTTGTCAGTGACGGTGCAAAATGTGATTCCGGAAATATTCAGGAGATCTTTTCCCTTGACAATAAGATCGCTGTCTGCGATCCTGTATATCCGGTTTATGTAGATTCGAATGTTATGGCAGGAAGAACCGGAACGTATGATGCAACAACCGGTCTTTGGAGCGATGTGATCTACATGCCATGTAAGGAAGAAAATGGATTCGCACCAGAACTTCCAGAGGAGACACCGGATATCATATATCTGTGTTTCCCGAACAACCCGACCGGTGCAACGATCACGAAGGATCAGTTGCAGAAATGGGTAGATTACGCAAACGAAAAGCATGCAGTGATCATCTACGATGCTGCATATGAGGCATATATCAGTGAGCCGGATGTACCACATACCATCTATGAGTGTGACGGTGCAAAGACTTGTGCAATCGAGCTTCGAAGCTTCTCGAAGAATGCCGGATTTACCGGAACAAGACTTGGATTTACAGTGATTCCAAAGGAGTTAAAATCCGCAGATGGTGTTGCCCTGAATCCACTTTGGGCAAGACGCCATGGAACAAAATACAACGGTGCTCCGTATATTGTGCAGGCAGCCGGTGAAGCTGTGTATTCTGAGGCAGGAAAGAAGCAGACTGGCGAGCAGATCGCATACTATATGAAGAATGCAAAGTATATCTTTGATGGATTGAAGAGTTCCGGATATTCGGTATCCGGTGGTGTGAACGCACCATATATCTGGCTGAAGACACCGGATGGCATGAGCTCATGGGAGTTCTTTGACTATCTGTTAGAGAAGGCAAATGTCGTTGGTACACCGGGTTCGGGATTTGGACCAAGCGGCGAAGGATATTTCCGTCTGACTGCATTTGGAACCTATGAGAATACGGTTAAGGCAATCGACCGGATGAAGGCGCTGTAACAGGTTGTTGGTATGACAGAGAATGTTTATAAGCTTGTTATGTTAGGGCTTGTAACTGGATCGTGGCTGTTTTTAAGCTCCATGTTCCTGCTGAAACGGAAACCGAGATCGTTTCTGTTTCATGCAGGCATGTGGGCTGTGTTGATGGTATATTTTATACTGTATGAGTTTTTGATGAGTTATCACGGTGAGGTAGCGTGGTTTCCGGCAGGACTCGTGGAGATTGCAGTCATGATGACGGTTGTTGCCGTGAATAACGAGGGAAATCTATGGAGAAACTTCTGCATCGTTGTGTTACAACAGGGTGTTGGAAGCCTATTTTTTACAATGGCGGCGCTGCCATTTCCGAAGCTGCAGGAGTACCAGCTGAGTATTATCGGATTCCAGCCACTTCCAATATCTGTTACGAACTTTTTGATTTTGGGGTTGATGAATGTGTGCTGTGTCATTGCAACACTTATTCTGAAATTCATTTTCCGGAAGGAATATACCGGGGATGGACGTCTGTACCGGAATATCATGATCGGGTATATTCTGATCGCGTACGTATCCCTTGCTTCGCGCTGGAAGCTGATTGATCGGATACGACAGGGCGATGTGGAAATCAGTAATTTTGTTGTTTTGTATGTGGTGTGGATCATAGGAATTGTGATTTTATGCAATTATGTTCCGTATGTCTATAACCGGTCAGAAGCCAGATGGCAGAAAAAAGAACAGCAGATGCTGGCACAGATGCTGGCAGAGAGTGAACGCCACTATGAGCGGCTGGTAGAAGCACCGTTTGTCTATGGACAGACACTGAGTGGAAATGTGACGCTGGATGCAGTGGTGGCAGATTATACGAAGCGTGCGCAGGAACGAACGCTTTTGTTTGACGCTGTCGTAGAGCCGGTACATATATCGGATATGGCAGAGCTGGATGTGACGGTAATCGCCGATGCGATGTTAGAAACGGCATTTACACATGTCTCGACAGGTGCTGATGCGTTTGTACAGTTTACCGTGCGACAGAGAAAGGGCAGTTTGTTTCTGGATGTCGATTATATGACAGGAAAACGAATCCTGCGCAAGAAGGAACAGACGCTTGCAGAAGCCCTGATCAGAAAATATGAGGGCAGTAAACAGATCAGAAGAAAAGGAAAAGAACGGCAGATTTGTGTGCTGCTTCCAAATCAGGTACAGAAGGAAGAAACAAAGGGATAAATTGTGGGGGTACTATGGTAGAAGAATTATTTTCTGTGTTGGCACTGGGGCTAGAGATTTCCGTGTGGTTGTTTATAACGTGCATGGTTTTGATTAAGCGGAGACGGCGGAGCATATGGATGCGTCTGCTGTCTCTGTTTATGATTGTCGGGTATTTTGAAATCTACGAAGTTTTGATGTTTTATCATGGAGAGAAGCTTTGGCTTTATAGCGGACTGACAGAAATCCTGATGCTGGCATTGTTAATTGTAATCAATAACGAAGGATGCTTCTGGCGCAATTACTGTATCTTGATTTTGGAACAGGGCATGACCAGTCTGTTATTTTCCATTTTCGGTTACGCATCTCCAGATTTGAATGAAGATCTGACAAAATTAGTAAGCTTTACACCGGTTGCACCGGTTCGGGCATGCATTCTGGTGTTTGGAGTGATGTCACTGGCATTTATTCTCTCAGCACTCTTCTTAAAGAAAATGTTCAAGCAGGAGTATGAGGGAAGCGGGTATATCTACAAACGGATTGTATTTGGCTACACGTTTATCTCGTATGTGTCTCTGGCATCCCGCTGGAAGCTGATCGATCAGTTGCGGAAAAATACAATTGCAGGGTACGAGGTACTGGCACTGGGTATCGTGTGGGTTGTATCTTTGATTATGGTTTGTAATTATGTGCCATATGTGTATAATAAACTTGATATCGTATGGCGAAAACGGGAGCAGGAAACGCTGCAAAAATTACAGGCGGAAAGTCAGATGCATTATGCAGCACTTGCAAAACAGCCATTTGTCTATGGACAGAACCTGAGTGGAAATGTTACACTAGATGCAGTCGTGGCGGATTATGCGAAGCGTGCACAGGCACGTGCGCTGCTGTTTGAGGCAGTCGTGGAACCGCTGCAATGTACGGATAAGGCGGAACTGGATGTAACGGTAATTGTGGATGCGATGCTGGAGACGGCATTTGCAGGAGTTGTTGAAGAGGCGGACGCATTTGTACAGCTTACAGTGAGTGAGCGGAAGGGCAGTTTGTTTCTGGATGTTGACTATGTGACGGGAAAACGAGTACCGCACAAAAAGGAACAGGCACTTGCGGATGCACTGATCGGCAAATATGATGGCAGTAAACAACTGCGGAAAAAGGGAAGAGAACGGCAGATCTGTGTGTTGCTTCCACAGTCTACGGTTCGCTGCTGAAAGAGAAATACGAAGGAACGGAACGATTATTACGATGAAGATTATTATATGTGATGATGAACGAATGGATGCCGAGCGCGCGAAAACAATATTACTTTCCTGCAAAGGTGTTCAGGAGGAAGACATTACGATTCTTACACCACAGGAGATGCATCTGGGACTGGAGGTGCAGGATATAAAATGTGATATTGCGATTATGGATATCGAGTATGAAAACCGGCAGTTCAACGGGATTACATTAAGCAAAGAGTTAAATAAAAAGCTGCCGCTGTGCCAGATCATCTATCTGACATGGGTATTGGAATTTGCACCGGAAGTGTATGATACGATCCACTGCTATTTTGTGTTAAAGCAAAACGAGGAGAAGATGTTGCCGCGTGCGATGGAAAAGGCGATACAGATTTATTGTGATCAGGAAGACCATGAAATTATTGAACTTAGAAATCATGGAAAGATGATGTATATCCGGCAGGCAGATATTATATATGCCGAGAGACAGGATCGGATTGTGCAGATTCACACAGCACAGGGAACGTACCAATGTTATCAGTCATTGACGAAGATTATGAAACTTCTCGGAAGAAATTTCCTGCGCTGTCATGGCGGATATGTTGTGAATTATAATTATATTGATACTGTGATGCGGGAAAGCGTGATTTTGTCAAATGGTACGGAGATTCCGATTGGACGGACATACCGGACATCATTTCATGAACAGTACATGCGTATGGTAGAACAGCATGTATAATACAGATACAGGGAGAAATGCAAATGGAAAAAGCAGTGGGGATTGGACTGTTTGCCTTGCTGGTTGTGAGCGTTGCCTTTGTGCAGGTGCATTATTACCGGGAGCGGCAGCGGGCAAAGGCAGAGTGTGAACGGCTGGAGCAGAGCATCGGGCAGATGCAGAAGCAATATGTCGATGTGGTAAAACAGAACCAGTCATATCGACAGATGAATCATGAATTAAAAAAGTATCAGTGGCTTGTACAGGTTATGCGTGAGAATATGGGAACGGTCACGCATGGACAGTTGCTGGAGCTTGTATTGCAGAAGAAAATACAGGAAGCAGAGCATAAACAGATCACTTGTGATGTGCAGGGAACCTTAAATGGAAATCTGCGTATGGACGAGATGTCGCTGGTCAGCCTCGTGATGAATCTGCTGGACAATGCGATCGAAGCATGTGTGCAGACGGAGACCAGACAGATTCAGGTTGTGATCGCAGAAGATCCTGCGGCGCAGATGCTGGAATTGAAATTACAGAACTCAAAGAACAGCAGTCAGAAGCTGCATGCGAATGAAGCAGGAATGGGATATCAGACGACAAAAGAGGATCGCGGCTCGCATGGGTATGGAACACAGATCATCCAGCGGATCGTCGATGAAAATGGTGGTACGATTCGGTATGTGGATGCCGGGGATACCATGCAGATCACCTGCAGACTCTGTATGGAAGATAAAAAGCTTTTGAGCGAGGGATAACGTATGACACAGGATGAATTTAGCTGCCTCTATGAGGAGAATTCATTTACATGTATTATAAAAAAAGGGCTGGCGATGCTGGATGGTGACCGCATCCGAATCGAGCATATCGATAGCGATATGGAAGTTCTGACCATCCCGGATGAGCTTCCGGTTACGCTGTTTGATATACAGGGAAGAAGCTACACGCGCATCCTTCCAGTTTCCGAGCTTGGGAAAAAGGCGTGTTATGAGAAGAAAAATTTAAAGCAGGTGCGCCTTGGAAAAAATTTTCGATTTCTGGATGACTATGCGTTTGCACGCTGTGAACATCTGACAGAGGTCGTGGCAGAGGGCATCGATGGATTTGCTGACCTGCGTCTTGGCAATGGCGTGTTTGATGATTGTGGAAGCCTGGAGATTTTAGCACTCGACGGTGACCGGGAAGCGAAAATTGCAAGGCTGCTTGCAGCTGTACCACGGTTCCTGAAAGCGGAGGATCTGTTGACAGGCGGCGAGATCGGGACGGACGCATGGTATGAGCGTTGGGATTTTGCCCTGCGTGCCTTTTTGAAGGAAGACGATGTTGCGGGCTACATGCAGGCAGTGCTTTTTGGCAAGCGGAAGTTCGCAGACCGGGAAGCGTACATTGCCTATGTGCAGGAGGCAAAGCGCGCATTGTGCAGACTGCGGTTGGAATACGGAGAAGAATTGCAGGCATTTGCCCGGAAACAGTGTGAGGAGTATCTGGGAGAAATGCGGCAGGTATAACGGGTACGAAGAAACAATGATTTAGGAATTGTAAGATCTGGTTTTTATACAGGAAGGAAGATGGCATGTCTAAATTTACAAAGCAGGCGATCATGGATGGATTTATTGAATTGTCCAAGCAGATGCCGATCGATAAGATCACTGTAAAAAAAGTAACCGATTATATCGGAATTACACGGAATACATTTTACTATCACTATCAGGATATCTATGCACTGTTAGAGGAGATTGTCGTCACAAAGGCGAAGAAATTATTTGTCTTAGATGAGGACAATCTGGAGAACTCGTGGAAGAGTAACCTGCGTTTCATGGGACAGTATGGAAAGAAGAACGAAAACTTTATAAGAAACCTCTACCAGTCAATGGGACGGGACGCGTTTGGTGACCAGCTGTTAGAAATCAGCTATGGCTCCATTTACCGGAGCGTGCAGGCGTACGCAGAAAAAGAGATGGTGCAAAATCCAGACATCACATACAAGGAACAGGCAATCAAGGATACATCTTATATACTCGCGAAGATGCTTTCGGAAAATGCAGTTGAATGGATACGCGGGCGTGTGGAACAGGATCCGGTCGCACTGATGGAGAAAGCGATAGCCGCGGTGGACGGCGTCGGACAGGTGCTGTTGAATAATTTGAACAAGAATTATAATAATAAATAAGCAGAGAAGAATCAGGAGGGTATATACATGGCAGGATCTCATATTGCAATCCCGACAATCTTGAAGATTGGGAGCGGAACACTTGGAAACGTAGGAAAATATCTGCAGTCAAGCGGATTTAAGAAAGCGGTTGTATTCTTTGGAAATGGACTTGTGGAGATGTTCGGAAAGACGGTAATGGATTCCCTTTCCGAGGCGGATATCGAGGTGCTTTCGTATTGTGAGCTTGACACAACGGATATCAAGGATATCATCGATCTGGCATTTACAATCGACGCGAAGACACAGGTGATCTTAGGCATCGGCGGCGGCAAGGTCATTGATGCCGGAAAATATGCCGCTTATCTGCGGAAGCTTCCATTTATCAGCATGCCGACATCGGCATCGAGTGATGGATTTTCTTCGGCAAGTGCATCACTTCTGGTAAATGGCAAGCGTACGTCTGTGCCAGCACGCATGGCATATGGAATCGTGGTGGATACGGATGTATTGAAGTCCGCACCGACGAAGTTCTTATATTCCGGTATCGGTGATATGGTATCGAAGATCACAGCACTGTACGACTGGATTTTTGAGGCGGAGCATGGCGTGTCCGAGGTGAATGATTTCGCGGTAATGATTGCGAAGAAGGCGGTCAACAGCTTCGTGCGGACACCATTTGAGAGTATTCAGGATAACCTCTTCCTGAAGGAGCTGGTTGATTCGCTGGCGATGAGCGGAATTGCAAATGAGATCGCAGGTGGCAGTGCGCCGACGAGCGGTAGTGAGCATTTGATCTCCCATGCGCTGGATAAGCTGCTGGAGGTGCCACAGCTCCACGGTGTGCAGGTTGGAATCGCCACCTATGTGATGGCAGTTGTACAGGATCACCGGTATGTGCGTGTCAATAAGATCTTCGAGGATACCGGATTCTGGGATTTCGTATCGACACTTGGCTTGAATCGCGCAGACTACGAGTCGGCAATCGATATGGCACCGCAGATCAAGCCGAATCGTTACACATATCTGCATGAAGCAAAGTACCGGGAGAAGGCGAAACAGGTGCTTCGCGAAGATCCGGTGATGAAGCGGGTATTTGGTGAATAAGAACAATCAAAAAAAGTTGTGCAAATTAGGCGGAATGTGTAAAAAATATACACATTCCGTTTTTTGACACTTGTAGGAACTTGGAATATATGCGAAAATAACACAGTGCTTTTCTACGCGTATACCAATGTTAATTAGATGTATGCAGGGAGAACACAACAAAATTAGAAGATAAAGTGTGAGCGAAGATGAAGATACTTTTGATTAACGGAAGCTTGCGTGGAGATTACAGCTCCTCCCTCAAAGTTGCCCATGCATTTGTCAAAGGCATGGTGGAAGAATATGGAGCGGACACGGAAGTCTGTGAGGTAGCATTGAAGGACAAAAGGATTGACCATTGTCATGGGTGCTTTGTCTGTTGGAAGACGACACCGGGGCAGTGCTGTATCCACGATGATATGGATGAGCTGCGGCAGATGGTGATGGACAGCGATATCATTGTTGAGAGCTTTCCGCTTTATTTCTTTGGACTGCCTTCAAAGCTGAAGGCATTTACGGATCGTATGATCTCCTATGTACAGGAGTATCGCGGGAATCCGGGCGATGAGGAGAATCATCGGTTCCTGCATAACATGCGGTATCCGGAGCTCGAAAAGAAGAAACTGATTTTAGTATCCACATGCGGCTATGAGGTGACAGACAACTGTTACGATGCCGTGTTTGCAGAGTTTGACCGGATCTGCGGCGAGGGAAAATACACAACGGTGCTGGCACCGCAGGGGGGTCCACTCTCAGAGCAGGGGTTTGCAGAGAAGGTGGCACGCTATCTGGAGAAATTCAAAGAGGCTGGTCACGAATATGCAAGGGAAGGCTGTTTATCGGAACGTACGTGGAACAAGCTGCAGCGACCGTTGCTTGGACACAGTACATTCGAGATGGCAATCAATATGAACTGGGACAACCCGGAGGTTGGACCTTACGGAAAGCTGGTGTAGAACGTGGAGATACTAAAGAGATTTGCAGCGAAGCTTGCCTTTGCGATCGCGAATGGCGTAATCCGTATCCTGTACCCGCCCAAGGTAACGTGGGAAGACAAAAAGGCAACGAAAGATGCGTTGAAAAAAGGCAACTGTGTTGTTTATTCCAATCACACAAGTCATGTGGATGGGTTCTATATGACACGACTGTTTGGTAAATATAGGGTACATACCTTTGTTGCGCGGGACTGGTATGATAAGAAGAAGATTAACTGGTTGTTCCGCAATCTTCCATATATCCCAATGAACCGTCAGGAGATGGATACAAGCTGGCTGTCGATGGGATTGGAGAAGATGAATGAGGGCTGCCCGATCTACATATTCCCGGAAGGACATACGAGCCATACCGGAGTGATGGATGAATTCAAGCCAGGATTTCTGATGCTTGCGAGACAGGCACAGGCGCAGGTTGTACCAGTTGTGATCGACGGCGAATTTAAGGTCTTCCATCGCATGCACATTATCGTCGGCAAGCCGGTCGAGATGGATTTAAACGAAGAAGGCAGACCATCGGTTGTCCTCAAAAAATATGCAGGCGTCTGCAGAGACAGGATCTATGAGTTGCGTGATACCTACGGTGTGAAGAAACAATCATGATATTTGGAGTGGAAACACTCTTAAAATATACCCGTTGATTCGGGGTAAAATATAAGAAAAGGAAGGATACATAGAATGAACGAAAAAGAGTTAGAAATCGCTGAGAACATTAAAGGAATGCTTTCAAAGAATCTTAGAATCCCTGAGGAAGAATTAGATTATGAAGTTCCATTGTTTGGTGATGGAATTGGACTTGATTCTGTTGATTCCCTGGAGATTATCGCTTGTATCGATTCTGCTTACGGCGTAGCTATGACAGGTGTTGCAAAGGAGCACTTCTACAACATCGAGAGCCTTACAAAGTACGTTGTAGCAAATATGTAATAGCAAGTCATACAAAGAGGGCTGTCCCGAAAGGAAACTTTGGGGCAGCCCTGTGTATTCTGAACAGGTAGATAGGAAACGCGCGAATGCGTGGTGGCATATAAAGGAGATAAAAATGGATAAGATTACAAATACACGTTGCGTTGTAACCGGACTTGGCATGATCAGCGCAATCGGAAATAACGTAGATGAGTGCTTCGCAAATGCACTGGCTGGAAAAACAGGAATTGATAAGGTAGCATCTGTTGATACAACCGACTGCTATGCAAACCTTGGTGCAGAAGTACACTGCGATACACTGGATGAGATCGATGAGGCAAAGGATGTTGACCGTGTCAGCAAGCTCTGCCTGAAGGCTTCCAAGGAAGCACTCGATGATGCAGGTCTTGTGATCGATGAGAGTAATGCCGGTCGTGTCGGTGTTGTCATGGGAAGCTGCGTCGGTGGTGTTGTCAGTGTAGAAAATTATGTAACAAAGGGTGAGCATGCAGAGGATATCAACAAGATGACGATTGCCTCGATTGCAAACCATGTAGCAAATATGGCAGGCGCAAAGGGTGTTGTCACAAACGTTGGTAATGCCTGCGCAGCAAGTACGATCAGTATTGCTTATGCGTGTGAGTTGATCCGTGCCGGTGTGGCAGATGCGTTTATCGTTGGTGGTGCCGATGCATTTGCATCTGTTCCATTTTCAGGCTTCTTAGCTCTTCATGCGCTTTCTGAGCAGGCATGTTCGCCATTTAACCACAGCAACGGTATCACACTTGGTGAAGGTTCTGGTGCGATCATCGTGGAGAGCTATGAGCATGCAAAGAAGAGAAATGCGAAGATCTACTGTGACGTGCTTTCAGCAGGAATCAGCAGTGATGCCCATCATATCACAGCACCACGTCCGGACGGACTTGGACAGATGTATGCGATTCGCGAGGCAATTGAGAAGTCAGGCATCGAGCCAAAGGATGTTGCATATGTAAATGCACACGGAACAGGAACCGCCAAGAACGACGAGGCAGAATTCCTCTCCTTACATACAATCTTTGATGAGACAAATCCAGACTTAAGCGTCAGCTCTACAAAGGCAATGGTTGGCCACTGCTTAGGTGCAGCCGGTGCGATCGAGGCAGTTTTCGCAATCAAGGCTCTGACAGAGAACAAGATTCCACCAACGATCGGATATTCTGAGGAGGATATCGAGGCGCTCGGTGAGAAGGCAGGCACATTCGATTTCATGCCGAATACAATGAAGGAAAAGGATTTGCACTATGTAATGTCTAACTCCTTTGCATTTGGCGGAAGCAATGCAAGTATCATCTTCTCGAAGGAGCCGGGCAATGTGAAGGAAACTGAGAACGATGAGAAGGTTTATATCACAGGTCTTGGTATCGTCAGCCCACTTGGAAATGGCGTTGCCAACTATATCGATAAGGTCAATGCACAGATAAAGCCGGAAGCAACGTCTGTACATGCAAATGTCGGAAAAGAAGATTACGACAAATATGGTCTGAAGATGGCGTTCTACAGAAAGCTCGACAAGTTCAGCCTGATGCAGGTAATATCCGGCCTTGAAGCACTGCAGGAGGCAGGCATCGAGGTAACAGAGGAGAATGCAGAAGAGCTTGGTATGATTGTTGGAACCGGCGATGGCCCGCTTACAACCGTATATGAGTTCCAGGAGCACATTTCTGAGAATGGAACAACAGCAGGTTCTGCCTTCAACTTCCCGAACACCGTTTACAATGCAGCAGGTGGATACCTCTCGATCAAGACAGGTATGCGTGGCTATAACGTAACAGTGACAAACGGCGCACAGTCTGGTATGAGCAGCTTGTGCTATGCATATAACGAGATCAAGCAGAACCGCGGCAAGGCAATGCTTGCAACTGGTACCGATGAGAACAGCGAGGTTATGGAGAAGCTCTATGCGAAGCTTGGCAAGGTAGCCGGAGATGTGAAGCAGGCATACGCTGGCGGTGACGGATTCGTGCTTGCCGATGGTAGTACGAGTATCGCACTCGAGAACGAGACATACGCAGCAAGCCACAATGCGAAGAAGTACGCAGAGGTATGTGGTTACGCCATGACACACGAAGGCGTTGCTTACGGTGATGTCGCAGGTACCGAAAAGGGACTGATGAACGCCATCGTAGATGCAGCCGCTATGGCAGGCATTACATTGGATCAGATTGATGCCGTTTACGGATTCGCAAATGGTGCCGACGAAGTCGACACATTGGAGCGCCATGTGTACGAAGAAATTTTCGCAGGAAAGGTTCCTGTACATCAGGTCAGAGATTATACAGGTGAAGGCAGAGCTGCAAGCTCCGCACTGTCTGTTGCACATGCCGCACTTACACTGTCCGGCGATCTTGCCACAAGACAGAATGCTTACTATGTAACAACCGAAGAGGTAACGAAGGAAGTTGTCGACACATCCGCATACAAGTATGTACTCGCAACAAGCTGTGCCATCGGTGGCAGCTATGCCGCAGTCATCTTAAAGAAAGTGGCATAGTATGGATTATAAAAAGATAATTATAGAGGCAATTGCGAACAAAAAGATAAAGTGAATTATATATTTCCAGTTTGTTTCATGAACATATACGATATGTTTGAATATTAGAAGTTCTTAATGTTCTGTAATAATATTAGCCATGTTTGAACACGATGTTCAAACAAGCCGTCATTGAGCCATGGATGGCGAATTGA
>ENA-OPUE01000157-OPUE01000157.1-human-gut-metagenome-genome-assembly--contig:-NODE-157-length-63259-cov-11.565945_pt1 | contig 63259 bp, 47 predicted proteins | sample MGYA00241466_ERZ501924 | MGnify/ENA primary metagenome ERZ501924 (study PRJEB25962, sample SAMEA2042223) | human gut metagenome | biome: human gut; feature: human-associated habitat; material: faeces...
AAATTCGTATAAGATCTCTCGAATTTTATTGTAAAAACACAGTGTTTTTCGACAGTCCTCCAGACCAGTGACAATATGGTTGTCGGGTATAACAATGCCGTCCAATCACTTGAAATGTGTCCTCATGGCCAGCATAATGGATTCGCCGACTAAAGCCACGTTTGCCAAAAGATAATGCTGCTTGCCGTTATGTCTGACTGAATGTCCCGCAATTTCCGCTGTCCTCAATATGTCTTTTCTGATTGAACTGTCATCAAAATAGGTTGCAGCTCCTGTTATGAATGCTGTCCCGGACGGACTTAATTCAAATAGAATCGGCCCGGCATCTATATCTACGCCCAGATAGCATCTCCGGTCATGGTATTCTTTCAGACCGGCGATCATGCCGTCTTTCCAGAACAATGATTTAAGTGTATCATATTGCTCTTTGGCGAATTGAGGGTCAATGAAAGTCAGGTAGTAACAGTTCAAGGCCGAATAGGAGCCTTTTACAGGAACATCTCCATATTGAGTGCCGTCCTCCTGCAGGAACGAAACCAACAATCCGGTCTTTTCGTCAAGCCATTCCTCTGCTGCCCGACTTATCCACTTTCTCACGGTACTGCGGTATTTCCCGTTATTCAGTTCCGCATATTTGTTCAGAGCAACAATGGCTACAAGCATGTCCGGAATATAGATGGACTCTCCAGGATAGGTAGGCAAATTCATGCAGTTACTATTGAGTATCCTTCTGTTCATTGTCCGGCATAAGTCTGACAGCAACTGGTCATATTTTGAATCACCGCCAAGCTGCTTGTAACCGCACATCATCCAAGCCAAATGACTGAGGTATGATATGTGGCTTTCGTTGCCGTCCAAGCTCTCCAGAGGATCTTCACCCCATCTCAAGTAGTCATAATAGCTGAGTTCAGGAGACACCACAATGCCAATGAGGCTATCGACATATTGGAGATTCTCTTGCCTGGTCTCAGGATATAGCTTAGACATGTCTACCAGTGCCGCTGACAACATTGAGCATGAGTACAATGCCCATTCTCCCTGGAATTGAACGCCTATGGCTGACGGCATCTCGTTCAGGACTTCTTCTGGTGTCACGAGCAGCTTACCAAGCAGATAATTTCTTCTTGCCAACATTTCGTTCTTTTCCATTTCAGGTGTCCCTTGTCTTGAAGATTCCCAAGAAACTCCAATGATTTTCAGTGAGACAAGAAATATGACTAGCGCTGCAACTGTGACAATCCAGCCGAGCTTGTTCCCTTTTCGGAATCTCTGAAATAATCTTTCACTGCCTCTCGTCAGAAGTACGCATGCTGCCCCATACAATGGAATCAAAAGCGAAAACAATATCGAGGCATTCCATGTCCCGATTGAGCAGCATAATGTGACCGCAATGGCACAATAAGCCAGATACGGAATCCAAAGCGACCTGAATCTGTTGGACTCAGCTACAAATTCCCAATACACTGAAAATGATGTTGTATACAGCAATATCAATACTACAGTTGGAGTATCATAATGATTCAGCCAAAGATAGGGCATGCAATAGAACAGAAGGATTTGCCAAAAGAACCATCGGCAAATCCTCCATGAGGATGACATCATCTTGATTTGAAAATCTTCCATCATAATCCAATTGCATTCCAGAACTCTTCTGGGAGTGTGACATTGTCAAGAGCAGATGCTTGTTTAAATAGAGGAGCGATTTCACTATCGCGCCACCCGGCAATGCCGCAGCCGATACGCGTTACCAGGAATGTCAATTCCGGGTGCTCTTTTGCATAGGCCGTAAAATCGTCAACGTGCTTACAGATAATATCAATGCTTCCGTCCATTGTCGGAATTGCATAGCATTGACCAGTAATACCGACACCGACGCCCCATTCTGGGGTCAGGGGAAAAACCCTGTGTTTATGATAACTAAAAAGTATGTACCTTTGGATAGATAAAGGTACATGATATGACAACAAGAGAAAACAATTTGCTTCTCCAGTTCATGGAGATGGTATTTCCAAAAGATTTATTGCGATACTTCGAACTTATAGATTTTAGAGAAGAGAAGATTTCTGAGAAAGACAGATTGGGAGTAGAGTCGGGAGAGTTGATAGTGTGTCTTGAGGAAAGGGACTGTTTCCGCAATCCTGTTGAAGGTCATACATATCGTTCTAATGGCTTCTATGAGGTATCAAAAGTGCGAGACTTTCCTCTTAGGGATAAGAAAATGACACTTTTAATAAAGCGACGCAGATGGATAGATGAGACTACATGGAAGAGCGTTGGCAATAACTATGAACTCACAGCAGAAGGGACACGGCACTCGGTTGAGTTTGCCGCTTTTTTAAAAGAATGTTTTGGACAAATACCCGATATCAGCATCTTCGCTTGAGAAGTACTACTATATTGACGGACATCAATTGGAGCGACAATACAAAGAGCATTTGATCGACTACCTGAATTGGAAAGACAAGGAGCAGGGGGAACATGCAGACAAATGGTTAGTCTTTCCTCACAATGTAGGTCCCAGAATGAGTATCGATGAAACATCCCTCAGTGACGGGGAGCTCTATACTATCGTCAGCAACAAAGACGCCAAGGGAAAAAGAGGTGCCCTGGCAGCTATCATATTGGGAACCAAATCAGAGGATATCATCGCAGCTCAGAAAAATATCGACCAAAGCGTACGGGAAACAGTTACAGAAATCACCTTGGATCTGTCATCGTCAATGAGGAAGATAGCACATAAGGCTTTCCCGAAGGCCGTTCAGGTTACGGACCGGTTCCATGTCCAATAGTTGGCAATGGAGGCCCTCCAGAAAATGCGCATATCCTTCAGATGGGATGCCATCAATGAAGAAAACAGGCAGACGGCGGAGAACAAGGCCGCAAGAAAACGCGGTGAGGATGTGGAAGAATATGAACCCGAAGTGTTTGAAAACGGAGACACTCGTAAACAATTGTTGGCACGCAGCAGATATCTCCTGTTCAAGTCCAGAAATAAATGGACGGAATCTCAAAAGAAGAGGGCGAAAATACTATTCGAACTCTATCCGGACATTGAAAACGCATATAATCTGACGGATGAACTGAGACGTATTTATTCATCCACAAAGATAAAAGGAGTAGCATATACGAAACTGGCTCATTGGTATAAGCATGTGGAAGATGCGGGATACGATTCGTTTCAGGTGGTCAAGCAGACCATCTATGAAAACTATATAGATATCCTGAATTTCTTTGACAACAGATCAACCAATGCCTCTGCCGAATCTTTCAATGCCAAAATAAAAAACTTCAGAGCCCAACTGAGAGGCATATCTGACGTGAAATACTTTCTTTTTAGACTGCAGAAAATCTATGCGTAATACACAGGGTTTTCCCCCTGACCCCCATTGCGCCGAATTTTTTGTGGGCGATACGTGCTGCTCCACCTCCGTGCATGCCATCCTTATTACTGCCGAACACAAAGATCTCACCATCTTTAAGAGATGTGATATACTGCGGCGTGATTCTGTCGTTTTTTATCATGTTATTCAGCATTTACTATTTTCCATATTCTTATGCCCAACATGAATTATTCATAAAGAAAGTAAATGAATCCTCATAATTATTTGGTAATCAGAGGATTAAATGTTATTTTAGTAATACTAAAAACAAGAAACATTTTTCCTTTACTTCATGAACAAAATTACTTCATATTCCGCAGATTACCAAACTTTTCCTACATTGTTTGAACTTGAGCCCGTGGCCGGCAAGAAAGTGACGGTAGATTTCTCCGCACCCGAACTCTCCTCTCTCGGCGGATTGTCCCTTGTCCGCGAATATGAAAAGTCATCGAACCGCATCATCGAACGCATCGAATCCTGTATCAAAGATCCGCGCCGGGAACCTATGGTGGTACACAGCCAGACGGAGATGCTCCGCCAGAGGATATACCAGATAATGGCCGGCTTTGAGGATGCTGACGACTGCGACAGGCTATGCCGCGACGGAATCCTGAAGATGTGTGCCGGACGGTCTGCTTCGGATAAAATCGACCTGGCTTCCTAGCCTACGATGACGCGTCTGGAGAACCGCCTATCCCGCATGGAACTGTTCGATATCGGAGAGGCCTTCATCGATGACTTCATCGCTTCGTATGACTCCGAGCCCGATTCCATCATCATCGATGCCGATGATACGAATGCCGACACATATGGCGCGCAGCAGATCACGCTGTTCAACGCCTATTATGGGAAATACTGCTATATGCCCCTGCTGCTGTTCGAGGGGCGCAGCGGAAAGCTCATCCTTCCCATCCTCAGACCGGGTCGGGGCAACAAGGCAATCAACATTTCAGGCCTGCTCAAACAATTGATAACCAAGCTCCGCAAGAAGTGGAAACACACTCAGATAATAGTACGGGGTGACTCCCATTTCTGCTCCCACGACTTCATGGACTGGGCAACAGAGCAACAGGATGGCATCCACTTCATTACGGGACTTGCCGGGAACGTGAAGCTCCAGAAGATAACCGCACACTGGCTTGACACTGCGGTTGCATCTTACAAGGCCTCCGGTGAAGAGGTGCGCTTGTTCCATTCGTTTATGTACAAGGCCGATTCCTGGAAGCATCTGCAAAGGGTTGTTGTCAAAATCGAGGTCAACAGTCTCGGAACAAACGTCAGATATGTCGTGACGGACTTAAAGGGGCAGAGGTCCAGCTTCATATACTCTGAATGCTATTGCGACCGAGGACGCATGGAGCAGATGATTGCCGAACTCAAGAACGGGCTCAAGGCCGACAGGATGTCCTGCAACAAGTTCTCCGCCAACCAGTTCAGACTCTATCTGCATTGCGCTGCATACGTAATCCTGCATTCGTTTCAGGCCGATATGCTTGTGGGAACCGAACTTGTGTGCTGCACCATCACCACAATGAGGGAGAAAATGCTCCTGAGCGCGGTGTCCATCGATGAGAAGAAGACTTGCATACGCATCCGATTCTCACAGAAGACTCCGATGCTTCCCGAAATGGTGTCCGTATTGGCCAGGCTGCAACATCTGACATCCTCATAAACCGAGTAATGGTCCGAATATAAGTCACGTAACCCCGATAGGGGAAGCACTGCTGCGCTCCACACTTGAAAATAGCGCTGTCCTGTGCCTTCTGTCCATCTTCCGGCGCTGCTTTCAGGCACATCGAACGGCCTTTATCGGAAAAACCATGTAGTGCCGGGGAAATGCGGACCAATCAGACAGCTACTGCGAAGACAAAGCGTGGTGGCTATGAATAATGCAGGTTAACGTGTTAAATTTGATTTTATAGAAATATAAAAGTTGAACGGCATTAAAAAAATTAGTAATTTTGTTTCCTTTTGTATTAAAATAATAAATTGCGTTGATATGAATAATGACTCTCAAGTTTCGGAAGCTATCCTCAGAGAGGTTCGAAATATGATGGACAGAGTGATGAATCGAGTTCTCGTGTCCGATCCATTTGTTGTGGAAAAGCATCACGCAGCGAAACCATTGTATCCTGCACTTGTTCCTGATGAGATATTCAAGGGTTCACATTTTGAGCGCCGATTTGTGACTCCATTCGGCTCTATTTGGGAAAATCTAGCCGTTGCCGCTGCTACCATTTATCATGGACGTTGTGAAAGAGGCTATACCGTAAGAGGTACTATTGGAGAAGGTAGTTTGAAACGCATCCAGGAGACTTTGAATAGATTGGAACACCCAGAAAATGGCGTGAGAACAAAGCCGAATTGGGAAAAGGAACTTTCTTATATTAAAGCTGGAGGCGGAAGCCCTGTACCAGTAAGCGTTGTTTGTGACATTTATATACCTAGTGCGAAAACAGGAGAAAATTATGCATTTGAGCTTAAGGCACCTCTTCCTAATAGTGACCAGACAAAAGTAAGTAAAGAAAAAATGTTCAAGCTCCTTGCTATGAACGAACATCCGGTCAAAGGTGCATATTATGCTCTTCCATATAATCCTTATGGGAAAAAGAAAGAAGATTATGCCTGGTCTTTTCCTGTACGCTGGTTCGATATGAAGCACGATGAAAGTGTTCTTATTGGAGAAGAGTTTTGGAATATGATAGGAGGAGAAGGCACCTATCAATTCTTCATTAAGGAGATAAACAAGATGGGAGTTTCTTACAGGGAGAGAATTTACAGAGAATATCTCGGGATTGAACCACCTGCAGGATTTGATGACGATATACTACTTTAATGGCAAAATTTACATTCATAGATTTATTCGCGGGCATTGGCGGTTTTCGTATTGCATTAAGCAATGCGGGAGGCACTTGCCTTGGATTTAGTGAGATTGCTCCCGATGCCATTCATTCGTATTGTACAAATTTTAACGAACCGGAGTCCAGTAATTTCGGTGATATTACAAAACTTAAAGAACTCCCGGAACATGATTTTATGACGGCTGGCGTTCCTTGTCAGAGTTGGTCTATTGCTGGAAAGAAGTTAGGTTTTGATGATGACCGCGGTCAGTTATGGAATGATACGCTATTCCTTTTGAACAAAGTTCGCCCAAAGGCTTTTATTTTTGAAAACGTGAAGGGTCTTGCTGATCCAAGAAATAAAGAAGCCTTGACATACATAATGTCGCGAATCAAAGAAGCTGGGTATCATGCGGAGAAGTTTATTCTCAATGCTAATGATTACGGCGTACCACAAACCAGAGTTCGTATTTATATAATCGGATTTAGAGATGAGCGTTATTTCAAACGTTTCAGGTTGCCTAATATGTGTCCGGGCAAATTGTCTTTGAGTGAAATTCTTGATGGCGCTATAAGTAATAATAAAGTACCGGCATCGGTAAAAAAAGCAAGATGGAGTTTATCTTGCAACGAGAAGGGATTTAACGACTATTTCCTTTTTAATGATTTACGTAATGGAGGCACAACAATTCATTCTTGGGATATAGAAGATACGACTGAAAGAGAAAAGTATATTTGCGAGTTGTTGCTTAAAAACAGGCGTAAAAGCGAATACGGAATTCTTGATGGCAATGCTCTTTCATTGCATCATTTTCAGGGGCTGGACAATACGATACTAAAAGATGAATTAGAAGCTCTAGTTGACAAGAAAATTCTTAAGCATGTACCATATCAATATAAGTATGTTGATAAAGAAATTAAATTCTCTGAAGCAGAAGAGCTTGTATTGAGTTTCCGCCACGGCGATAACATCACGGTTGATGAACTTAAATTGGACAAGCGCTTCAGAATTAAAAAAGTCAGAATCGTCGAGACTATTGAAGGACTTATAGAAAAGGGTGTTCTTGAGTGCTCGGATTTGAGATACGATTTCAAACATACAAAGATTAGTACAGGACTATTCGGGATAAATCGAATTTTTCTTCGAACTTCTAAAATTTATCCCACAATGGTTGCCAGTGATACTAATGACTATATTGCAACCGTCGACATAAATGCGGACACCTTGCAGGAGTATAAACGTGAGTTTATGGAAAAAGTTTTTCGTCCAAAGAACTATCGACAGATTACAAAAGAGGAGGCTTGTATGATACAGGGATTCCCAGCTGATTTTATTTTGCCAGAGACTAGACCTAGATGGATGAAATTGATTGGCAATAGCATTGCTGTATCTCTTGTAAAGATGTTGGCTGAATCTGTTGTTAAAACTGGTGTGTTCGGAGAGGAGGACTATGTGAAACCTGAAAATGATGCGATACAAATCCAAGAAGGAGAATGTATTGGCACATTATTCGACTAATAACTACTAATATGGCAGCGACAATAAGCGAATATCTCGTAAAATGCGCTTTATTTCAAAATGCAAGCGCAAAACTCAAAAATAAGCTCCGTATCCTAGGAGACCAATATGGAACTCTTGCTGGGTTCAAGAATGCGTCAATAGAATCCCTAAACGGATTAACAAATGCAGAGGGGACATCATTGATTGTGCCTTTGACTCCTGGTGAACAAAGAATTGTGGTAGCAATTCAACACGGCATAGATGAGAGTTCTTCTATTGAAAATAACTTCATAAGTATCCTCACATCCAACTTCATAACAAGGCAATTGAATATGCTTGAGGATATGACTCTTGAAGACCTCAATACAAATCCTCTTCTTTGTGCAGCCTTAAGATTTAGTTCAGCCTATGAACTTGTAAAATATAATGTCTATGCTCTTGCGACACGAAGCATAGTTACTTCTATGGGGTATTTTGTACAGGATTTGCTTCTGTACTCAAGCGCTGATGTTTACGATGGAAAGGACTTTGATGAGGGTAAGAATGTAAAATGGGATTTAGTTGTAGAACGTCTGGATGCAGTACGGTCATATATTGAAGTAAAAAGCGGGCCAAATGATTTGGATAAAGGCCAGATCAAATCATACAAGAAAGAAATTCAGGCAGTCGAAAAGTTAGGGCATAAAGGCTATATTGGAATAACATATGGAAAGAGAGACTCTGATACGGTATCTATAAACTTATTCAAACAGTATCTTGAAAAGTGGAATGAGCGCACCTTGATAGGTACAGAATTATGGGATTTTATAACTGAAAATAATAATTATCATCAGACTCTTACAACAAGCATACAGCAGATAGCAGAATCAATCCTTTCACAACATTCAATTATAGACAAAATTGAAGAAAGGGTTAGTGCCCTTGTTGAGAGCTTTAATGAAAAATACAATAGCATTGATGATTACCTTACACAATTGTGGTAAGGTAATTCATTAACTGAACAACGTAAGAAAGGAAAATAGTCTAAACTCTGTGTAATGGTTCAACTATTTTTCCTTTCTTTTTCTTCCCACGTCACTAACTGTTTTTGGCAACGTTGCCGGGATACATTACATTACTATATTTTATCAAGCAATTGTGATATTCTTGCTTTGATATTAGCATATGTGGATGTAAGTTTTGCCTTTGCTTCATTAGTTAAGCGTGATGTGTGGCACAAAGCATCTCGTATAGGCTTGTATTCTTTCGCATCTTGTGTAAACGATACTGAACGAGTTTTATCTTCAGGTGTAGTTGCTAATCCCGCTAAATTATCCATTTCACAATAGAAGAGATCATCGTGGCTAGTCCTTATTTCAAAGAAAATGTTTGCCTTTTCTTTAGTTTCATTATGATTTTTTCTCCAGGTTTCAATTTGTTGAACTAATTTGTCGGGAAGTACAACGCCTTTCTCTTTTATATATTTCCTTAATAAATTCTCTGAAATAAAACATTCGGTGTAAGAAGACACATTAAACTGAGCATCTTCATTCAAATCATTAATCCATTGTTCAACTTTTTTCTTTTCTTCTGGCTTTTCATCAGAAGGAATAAACTCACTAGTAACTTCATTTACAAGCTCTCGCGATTTGCGTTCCTTTCTTGTTATTCTACTGTTATCTGGGTCGCCATCTTGCTTAAGTTCAGTTCGCCATTTATCCCAGTCTTCAATGATGGTTTTCATCATTGTTTCTATTTCTTTCAAAAAAGAGATAAACTTTGGATCATCCGAAATAACACCCTCTCTACTACTTGTAAATCTATCAATTTCGTCATCTAACTCATCATAATGAATTTGACCATATAAGTAGTTTTCAACAATTCGTGTAGATGGTATATGGCGGAGTATATCCTTTTCTCTCAAGCGGCCATTAACATACAAATCGACAGTGGTTTTTTCATTTGTGCCCCGTATTTTTACCTTTGAAGGCTTTTCAACAGAAGCAATAAATCCTTTAATTCCAGACAAATCTGATGTTAGGGATTTATTCTTTTTTAAATGCGCATTTCCAATCAAAGAGTTCTCTATATACGGATCTTGCAAATTGTTAATATTCCATATAAACTGTGTTGAATCTGCCAATGGTTTCAATTCTTCAAGAGTTATAGGAGTCCCATTGAGATGTATTGTAAATTTGGAATCTATAAGTGAGAACCTAAAATATAAGGCAATCAATGTCCTAATATATTCGACTCTATTTCTAATTCCATCTGTAAGTTCCTCAAATATGATAGCTGTACCATTAGTCAAAAGAGAGTCATACTTATCATAGATTTCCTTATCCGGAACTCCCAATGTATAATCATTAGTTGATACATCATCTTTAATTGCATCATCAAGACCAGCATTATCAATAACACCGCCAATAAGTTGCCCCTGACGAGTTCTTGAAAGAATCGTTATCTTTTTTGCACAAGAAAGTAACGCTAGTTTTCCTATTCCTTTGCGACCTATAAATGGACGCGAATGTTCGGACAAATTAACTCCTCCTTTACGCTTTGAATACCCAATTTTCAAAAATTTATTCTGGAAATCATATTCCGTCATGCCGTTACCATCATCATATATTGAGATGTTATTGTCTTCTCTATCAATCGTGATATAAACATTCTCAGCATCAGCATCCCAGGAATTTGAAATAGCTTCTCCTAAAACTGTCATAATACTTCTATAGAGATTCCTTCCTAAATGATTGAGAATGCTCAAGGATATATTGAAGGTGAAATTTGACATATAGTGATTACAAATTATTTATGTGGTTCAAAATACTTTCCGCGACAACTTCTCCAAGGCGGGGAGGAACTGCATTCCCGATATATCTGGCAGCTGTAGATATGGAGACTTTTTCCTCATCGCTGAAAAATTTATAGCTCATAGGGAATGTTTGGAAAATAGCTGCTTCTCTTGGTGTGATAGCTCTATCTTGTTCTGGATGTCCAAAACGTCCGTTTCCATAACCAGTACATTCTGTTGTCATTGTTGGCGAGGGAGCCTCCCAAATCATTCTCCCATATACACTTCCATAACTTTTACCATTGTCTTTTTTATGGCAAGCAAGCACAAGTTCATCTGGCCAGTTTTTCCAACCGCCACCATATGGGGTGGCTTTCATCCTTTTCATATTTAACGGAGTGAGTGCAATGGCTCGATGGAGAGGATCAGCCGGACATCCTTCACCAGCTTTTACTGGAGGCAAATCACGGATAACATCTCCTACGGTTAAATAATTCTCTTTTGAATTGGTCGGCGGAATAATACTAATCGGCCCAAACTTTGATGCCAGCAAAACTAGTCTTCTTCTTGTCTGCGGGATTCCATAATCCGGGCAGAAAACCTTGTTGATAGACACACTATATCCTTCGGACTGAAGTATGTTGATAAAGTCTGGAAGAACAGGCTTCAACTTAAAGTTGAGGATTTGCACAACATTTTCCATCGTGACGATGTCAGGCTGTACTTCTTTGACTAATCTTCCAAACTCGTATAGTAAATCATACTTATTGGGGTCTTTGTCTTTCTTGCTATGTGAATATGAAGAGAACGGCTGGCAAGGAGCACATCCTGCTAAAACTTTGATTGCTTTCTTTGAGTACCAAGAGGATATATCATTTTTAGTAACGGATTTAATATCCTTATGCAAAAATTTCGCTTCATTATTGTGCTCGTAAGCATATTTGCAAGTCCCGTCCAGATCATAACCTGCGAGTATCTTAAATCCTTTTGATTTAAGGCCATAGCTTAAGCCCCCTATCCCGCAGAATAAGTCTACTACTTCTATATCTTTCTTTTTAAGTGGCTTAGCCATAATATGTTCAATATTGTGTAACGCCGTAGAGTAAAACTTTTTGTTACTACTCTGTGGCAGATAACAAAAATCCTTAATATAATTATTCATCGCAAATTTAAAAAATTATCTTTATAAATTACCTCAATTCCGCAAACTTCAAGATTTTTTGAGTGAGAGTCTGATTTCTTAGCTATTTTGCCTTTCGCATCGGTCGTCGGACCAGCTTCATAGAGCCCATGTCGCCGATTTTGGCTCCTAAGCAGTACTCCAGATTGCAAAGATGACCCTACAATGTGCAACGAAGCAGCCTCTTGAGTGGCTCTGAGGCGGATTCTGTAATGTATTTCAGCGTCTGATGCTCTAAGACGAGGTAGACTTGTTGTCGTGTGTATATGTTGAGCACCTCCTGCCGGCCCGATCTGATCCATTTGGCCGGGGTGCAGACGAAGCGGTGGATAAAGCGCTTGAGGCGGCTGGTGATGTCAAGACCCTTGACGGCGGAGCCTATAACCTGTAGGATGTACAGATAGAAGTTTTTTAGCATAGCAGTGACCAGAAGGAAGACTGTGTTCTCCTTGAGGTATGAGAATGGGAGATGTGCCCACCCGAAGTCGTTGTTTTGGCAGTCGAAGTTGCGCTCTGATGCGCCTCGCTGATTGTAGTAGAAAATGATGTCCTTCTCGGAGTTGCTCCCGTCATTGGTGAGTATGCTGCGATAAACGTATTCCGTTCCGAATAGGCCCTCAGACTCGGCATTGGGGTCCTCGTCACTGATTTTCGTTCGCTGGACGACAAGGCGGAAGTTCTCACCAGGAAGGAAACCGTCGAAGCGGAAGGAAGTGACACCACAGTCAATCCCGCCGATGCTGACCTCCTCCCAGTCCTTGTGCTCCATGAACTCGGTATGCCTTGACCGACAACTGCTTGCACGAAGATAGAAGTGTTCGCAATGGTCTTTGACATAGTCGACGATGGCTTCTGAGTACGAACCACAGTCGGCCCTGAAGTTACGGATGACAACACAGCTCTCGGCCTCGAGCCTGCCGATGATGCGCCGCAAGGTGTCCACCTGGTGGAACTTGACGTGCGTATTGGCATCGCGGTTCTCGATGCCTACGATGAGACCTCCAACGGTGGCCACGCCGGGAAAGTAGCCGTCTGCTTTCTTGTACGAGTATTTCGCATCCTTCTTGCCTGCCTGAATGAACTGGTGGTCGAAATCAAGGTCGATGCAGTCTCCGGGATTGAGTTGGCCAGTGACTTTGAGAAGTTTGAGCAGCAGGGAGTTGAGCCTATCAGCGGTGTTGAATGCATATGAGACCTTATCGGTGTTCTCGTAGGTGATGTTGTCGCAGCAGAGCTTGCGGAGAGTCCTCTCGATTGTGTCTGAACTCGCAATACGGATTCCGTCGTGACCATTCCAGAAAGACTTGACATCCATCACGTCCTCAATGCAGTCACCACCGCAGAGATAGCTTGCAAAGAGCGAGGCAAACACGTCACCATAGCTGAAAGCCTTGGGATCGCATCTGCGAGAACCGAGGAAGGAATCGACAGTTTTGCGGACGCCGGAGCGGTTGAACTGGTTGAAAATTGAATAAAGTCCCCCGAAAGGAGTGATATTGTCAGATTTTAGTTGTATCTTCGCCATGTCAGTGATAACTTATTTTATTTGAATCGCATCACTAATTTAGGTGAAATTACTGACATACGCAAGTCCCTGTAAGGGTTTCTTTATCAGGGTCTTGCTAATTTTTAAGCAATCCGCTTTGCGGAATTAAGGTTCATCATGAAGACGACAGCGTCATGCGCGCCTTTATGCCGGACGTGGCTTCTGAAATGCTGGGATATTTGATTGATGACGAATGAACCTTTCGCTCGAAATAAATCTTATTTTTTTTCATCTCTCATCAAATTTATGTCCCACTCATTTCGAATCGCGGTTGTCAAAGAACGTTGTTAAATTATATAATGTAAATAAGTTACAAATACTGATGCGAAAGTTAACGCATCACCGCAGAAAGACGTCATTACCGGCCGTAACAAGAGTTATTTTTATGTCCGGTCAAGCAGCGTCTCTCCGGAGAAACCTTCGCCCAGAATAACTGCATCCGACGAAACGCCATTTCGCCGGACGCTTTGATTCTTAGAATTTGTCCGGCGAAACGGCTATTTCCCAGGACAAATTCTTAGCCATCTGTTTTCATGGAACAGCCTAGAGAGACTCTCACTATTTTGCGGTCAGAGGGAAAAGCGAATCGATCTCGTACTGAGACAGCCCCAGCATCCTGCGGATTTGGCCATTCGAGGAACGGAACTCGTAGCGGAGTTTCCGGGCGAGATCAAATCTTTGAGGTTTGGTCAAGTCTTTAATAGAGGAGACATCGTAATCTGACCGAACTAGAACGCTCAGGCGGGCGAATAGTTCTGTATCCGTAAGAAACTCGCCATCATCGAGTCCGGCAGCAAATTCCGCATACGCCTCCACGTTCTTGCTGACCATCATGAAGTAGTGATGCGCGTCCCGGAACATCGCCATGCCGAGCTTAACGGCACAGTAGTTCCACGGAGCTACATAACCATTGCTGACCTCCCATCCACTCGGAAGCGCAGGAGTGCGACACCTGAACATTCTCCTCTTGTCATCTACGAATATCCGAGCTAGCGTCTTACCCCTAGGCTTGTCCAGAAAATAATACCGTCCGGTCCCCCAAGGATAACTGAACGGAGTGTGGCTAGGGTCAGCAACATAACCGTTCCTGTTGGTGTAGACGATATTGTTGCGCAATGCCCCCAAGTCTCCGATAGGCTTGATAGTTATCTGAAGACCTTTCATTAACGGAAATGACCTCACCAGCCTCTTCCGCACGAAGCCCCAGAACGTCAAGACAGCCTCCTCATCAGCAGAAACCACAAAATGAAAATGGTTGTTCATCACCTCGAACGCGATAATCCGTACCTCAGGAAAAAGGGCCGCAGCTTGCGCAATCACATTCATTACAAAAACAAAATCCTCCTCCAACGAAAATAGCAACGGTGTATCCTTCCCCGAAGTATATGCGTGCCAATATGGTTCGCCATCCAGAAATGTCGCCTCGCAACATCTCTCCCTCTCTTTGAATATGCTCATAATCTTAATCGTATATCATTTCGCCCACCCAAAGCCAGTTTCCTCGGATGAAACTATTTATCCCTAGGTTTTGTCCGGCGAAACGCCAATCCACCGGACGTTTTGTATTTTCCGGCTCATTCCTCCGGTTAAACGCCAATCCACCGGACAAGTTGCCACTTCCGAGTATCACTCTCGCCGCGCATCACCTGAAAACAACAAAAAAAAGCGAGTCAGGTACGATATAACCTAACTCGCTTTGCGGGCTCTTGGCTCCGCGGCTATCAATCTTGTAAACTTCCGCCTGAAATCGTCGCTTACATCTCTAAATACAAATAAGTTTAAGCGAACTCTACCAAGCGTAGCTTAAGCCTTAATACTCCTCCTCGTTAAAGAAAAAGTCTTCCTTGGTAGGGTAGTCCGGCCAAATATCTTCTATGCTTTCATATACTTCGCCGTCGTCTTCGAGTTCCTGGAGGTTCTCGATTACCTCTTCCGGAGCGCCTGAGCGGTTGGCGTAATCTATAAGTTCATCTTTTGAAGCTGGCCATGGAGCATCGTCCAGGCTACTTGCTAGTTCAAGTGTCCAATACATATTCTTCTCTCCTATCTTTTAATCTTTTAAATCTCTTAAAATCAATGGTTAACGTTTTTTAATACGTTTCGGGCGGCAAATATAGATAAAAAATCCATATAATGAACTTTTTTTGTCTAATTTTGTAGCAGCAAACGCAATTGTCCGGATGCATAAATCGTACCCGCAGTAGGGAAGCGGTTGGGCACAATCAATTTTAGAACACATAGATCACGTTATGGGATATATCGCTGAAGACTTGTACGACAAGCAAACCACAGAGCAGATAGCCGTGCACGTAAAGGAAATACTCAGACTTCTCGGGGAAAACCCTGAAAGAGAAGGCCTTCTGAAGACACCGGAAAGAGTAGCGAAGTCGTTGCAGTTCCTCACTAAGGGATACTCGCAGGACGGCATTGAAATCGTCAAATCCGCATTGTTCGAAGAAGAATACCAGCAGATGGTGTTGGTAAAGGATATTGAACTTTACTCAATGTGCGAGCACCATATGCTTCCATTCTTGGGAAAAGCACATGTCGCGTATATACCAAACGGAAAAATCACAGGGCTCAGCAAGATAGCACGCGTCGTGGAGACTTATGCAAGACGTCTCCAAGTACAGGAACGCCTTACAGTGGAAATCCGTGACTGTCTCCAGAAATCACTCAACCCGCTCGGCGTAGCAGTCGTGATAGAGGCAACTCACACCTGCATGCAGATCAGAGGAATACAGAAATCAAACGCAGTCACCACCACATCCGCATTCTCGGGCGCCTTTCTGACCTCAGCGAGGACCAGGAACGAATTCCTGAACCTGATCAGCCACAAGTAGCCGGTTCAGCGGCAAACAATCTTTTCCAGGATAGTGAAAACCTCACATTCATCCGAATAAGGATAAATGTGGAAGTAATCGTCTCCGGTCAGCATTGCCGAAAGATTGGTCCGGGAGCGGTTATAGAGAATATGGACAGGCTTGCCGAACCTCTCAGCGTAGGCAAGCTCATAGCCGACACCCAGCGATGGGGAAGTGCACTCAGCAATCACCATATCCGCCTCCCGCAGCCAGGCAGAATCCTGCCTGTAAATGTCAATGTCGCTTTTCTCCGCACTCTCAGTTGCAATAATTGAAGGGTCTCCGATATGTTCAGTCAGGACAATGTTATCTTTCTTCAGGTACTCGATCATCCTTCTGTAGAGCTCTGCATCCGTTCTCCCGCCACGGATAGAACCGGCAAAATATATCTTGAGCATAATAGAATTGTCAATGTCAATGAAATAAAACAGTTGCACCGTTACGAATTTAGAGAAAATCCACGAATCACCATACTACATTGACAAAAATAATGACTATATTCGCATGATAAACACATAATGAATATGAAAAGAATATCACTGAAACTTCTGCTTCTCGTATCAGTCCTGATGACATTTGCACAGTGCAAACCCGCTCAGGAAGAACTGAACGTAGTGTCATTCAACATCAGAATGGGCGTCGCCAAAGACGGAGAAAACTCCTGGGAATACAGGAAAGCAGCATCAGCAGAGATGGTGAAAGCCCTCGCACCCGACATTATGGGCGTGCAGGAAGCCTTTGATTTTCAGACAGAATACATAAAGGAACAATGTCCTGATTATGACGGAGTCGGAGTCGGCAGGGACGACGGCAAGACCTCCGGCGAGATAATGATGATTTTCTACAACACCAAGAAAGTAGAACTTGAAAAATGGGGCACATTCTGGCTGTCAGAAACCCCTGACGTGCCATCTTTCGGATGGGATGCAGCCTGCAGACGCACAGCGACATGGGCGTTGCTCAAAATGCGTAAATCCGGGAAAGAGTTCTATTACGTAAATACCCATCTTGACCATATAGGTCGCGTTGCCGAGAAAAACGGACTAAAATTGATAGTGGACAGGATCGACAGTATCAACCCTCAAGGATTTCCTATGATTCTTACGGGAGATTTCAATGTGCTGCCACAAGACGCTGTCCTCAATGACCTGAACAAGATCATGTCAAGCGCACGCGCAACAGCTGACACTACAGACAGCACGCCTTCTTTCAATGCATTCGGGAAACCTCTCAAACAGGCTGCGATAGGGGACCAGTTCGTGGATCTCGCCACGACAGACGGTCTGACGATAGATTACATCTATTATAGCGGATTCAGCAAATGTCCGAAATTCCGAACTGTGACAGAAAGTTTTGCAGATGTGCCGTATATCTCTGACCACTATCCGGTTACGGCAACTCTGGAATTCTAAAAAAAACAGGCGGGACCATAAGCCGGTTTCTGTTATTGTCTCTATCATTTATCTACGCAACCTACCCCCTGACATCGGGCGGGCAGCCCTCATCTGTCAGTATATTTGGTCTTGCAGGCCCTGGAACCGTACCCGCCCGGCATCGCTGACGGACGTCGTGAGCTCTTACCTCGCGTTTTCACCCTCGCCTTCCGGTATCGGTCGGCAGTTGTTTTCTGTTACGGCATCATAAGATTACTCCCATCTGCGCTTTCCGCAGCAGGGTGCCCTTTCCTGTCCGGACTTTCCTCACTGGCCAATGACCAGCGCGATAGAGCGTCCCACCTGACTTTTGTTTAATAACTAAAAATTCGCTGCAAAGATACAAAAATTACTTGAAAATCTCATTCAGCACGCGGGCGAGACGAAGACCGGCACGGAGAAGCTGGGTTTCAATGGTTTCAGTCCATTCGCTCACATAGTCATAAGACAATTTTGAACCGACAGGCGTGGTGTCATAGATCTTCTTGCAGATTTCATAGGTTTCCTTGCCCCAAGACTCTGGAGTGCCCTGTTCCATCTGAGCATCAATTTCCTTGCTGTTGGTGTCAATCTGTTCCACCCACTCTGAATAAGTCCATTTGTGCGCGCTCTCGATAATCCCAGAATCCCAGATTGAGTGAAGGTTGGTGCCTTTTCCGAAATACGTCAGCTGCCAACGGTTTCCGCCGCGGTCTGACTTGTGGCCCATATGCATCGGACAATGCATGTCACCCATCAGGTGAACGAGAAACTTCAGTGAAAGCGCCTGCTCTTCCTTGCTCAATTTTCCGCTTTTGAGAGCTGCAACCTGCTCATTGACAGCACGTATGACGTCTCCCTTGTCATTCAGTTCAGCATTTTCGTAAGTCTCATCCGCGTCAATGTTCTTGTAGTGCCAGGTGCTCGTGTGCTTGTATTGTGGAGTATGACTGGCATTGTCCATCCAGTTTGCCCAATAAACTATGGATTTACCGTCAAGAATTTCGCCAATCTGCTTCTGAGCCTTCTTCGTGAGATGTTTCTGAGCGATCGCACAAGTCACATCATGACCCTTCTGTCCCCAAGAATAGCCGTTCACTGACACGGCCAATAGACCTGCACAAAGGCAGACCAGTTTCAATGTTCTGTTCATATTATCAATGATATCTAAGATTTGTTTCCTTACCAACAATGACACAAATTTCGTCTAATTTTTGCAAACTTGCAATTCCGTATTTTACTTCTTGCCTTAAAGACATTTCCGCCAGTTTGCTTATAATCGTTTTATATCTTACCTTTGTAGGACTAAAAATAAAACATTTTTCAAGTAAATAATAACGATTCGTTATGAGCGAAGAGAAATTCAGAATTGAATCTGACCTTCTTGGCGAACTTCAGGTTCCGGTTGATGCCTATTACGGTGTTCAGACACAGAGGGCCATCAACAACTACAAGATTTCCAATACCAGAATGTGCGACTACCCTGAGTATGTCATTGCAATGGCCTGCATCAAACTGGCTGCTGCACAGACGAACAAGGAACTCGGCGCGATGGACGGGAAGATTGCAGACGCTATCGTAGAGGCATGCCGCGAAATCATCGATGGCAAGTTGCACGACCAGTTCCCTGTAGATATGATGCAGGGCGGTGCCGGAACATCAGTGAACATGAATGCCAATGAGGTGATTGCCAACAGGGCTCTTGAACTTATGGGCCACAAGAAGGGCGAATATCAGTTCTGCTCTCCGAATGACCACGTGAACTGCGCTCAGTCCACCAACGATGCCTATCCTTCCGCTTTCCGTTATGCGTTCATCCGCATGAACAGGAATCTTGTGAAGGCGCTCAATGACCTTATCGCAGCATTCCAGGCGAAGGGAGAGGAGTTCAAGGACGTAATCAAGATGGGACGCACCCAGCTTCAGGATGCAGTGCCGATGACTTCAGGACAGGAATTCCACGCTTATGCTACAAATCTTGGCGAAGAGGTTCTGAACATTGAGAGAAACGTGAACCTTCTATATGAAATCAATATGGGTGGTACGGCCATCGGTACCGGTCTTAACGCAAAGCCAGGTTTTGCTGAACTGTGCGCCAAGAAACTGACCGAGCTTACAGGTGAGAAATTCATCGCCGCGCCGGACCTCGTGGAGGCAACTCCGGATACTGGTGCGTACGTAAGTTATTCCGGGGCCCTCAAGAGATTGGCTGTCAAGCTTTCCAAGATTTGCAATGACCTCAGGCTCATGGCTTCCGGACCTCGTTGCGGCTTGAAGGAAATCAATCTTCCTCCTATGGCTCCCGGTTCTTCCATCATGCCTGGCAAGGTGAATCCTGTCATTCCTGAAGTTACCAACCAGGTCTGCTTCAAGGTTATCGGCAACGATATGACAGTTTCATTTGCCGCAGAGGCCGGACAGCTTCAGCTCAATGTAATGGAGCCGGTTATCGCCGAGTCCATTATGGAAAGCATCACCTGGCTGACCAATGCTATGAATACACTCCGTGAGAAGTGCATCGAAGGAATCACCGTAAACAAGGAGCGTTGCTACGATATGGTCAAGAACAGCATCGGCATCGTGACTGCCCTTAACCCTATCATCGGTTACAAGGCCAGCACCAAGGTAGCCAAAGAGGCCCTCGAGACCAACCGTTCAGTTTACGACATTGTCCTCGAGCACGGCATCCTCACCAAGGAGCAGCTCGACAGTGCTCTCGACCCTAAGAACATGATCGGCTAAAAACAGAAGCAAGATAAAACGGGTGGGAGAAGAGCTTGACGGTTCTTTTCCCACTCATTTTTTATATATCAGAACATACAGAAATAAAAATAGGAATTATTTTTCGTAACTTCGCATCTTTTGAAACGAAGATTGTATGCAGAGAGACGCCATAGATTTCGGTTCGGACAGCATTCCGAAACTTTTCAGCAAGATGCTTCTGCCGACCTTGCTGGGGATGCTGTGCATTTCAGTGATGACGGTCATTGACGGAGTGTTCATCGGACATGGAGTAGGGAGCGATGCGCTTGCTGCCGTAAATATCTTTTCACCTTTCTGGCTTCTGATGACAGCCACGGGACTGATGCTCGGCATCGGATGCTCAGTAGTGTCGTCGATCCATCTGTCTCAGGACAATGTGAAGGCCGCACAGATCAACCTCACACAGACATTGATATTCGGAACAGCATTGACATTGAGCATCACCATTCTCGTCTCGGTATTCAGCACGCAGACTGCGTACCTGCTCGGCTCTTCAGACCGGCTTCTTCCGTATGTTATTGATTATCAGCGCTGGCTGGCGTTGGCATTCTGTGCCATGTTCCTCCAGTCAGTCGGACTCCTTATAATCCGACTGGACGGCTCTCCGACATACGCGATGCTTACATCATCATTGCCCGCCATTATCAATATCATCCTCGACTATGTATTCCTTTTTGTCCTGCACAAAGGTCTTGAGGGCGTGGCAATCGCCACTTGCATCGGTCTCTGGACAGGTGGCGCCATGGTGCTGTTCTACATTCTGTTCCTGTCCAAATCAATGAAACTGTACCGTCTCAAGTGGTCACTGAAAAGTCTCATGCTTTTCGCAAGAAACATATGGTACCAGTTCAAACTCGGATTCTCGGCTTTTCTTGGAGAATGCAGCATATCTGTATTGATGTTCATAGGCAACTATGTGTTTATGAAGTACTTGGGAGAAGATGGCGTGGCGGCGTTCTCCATCGCGTGCTACATAATGCCTTTTATTTTCATGACAGGCAATGCCATTTCCCAGTCCGCCCAGCCTATTATCAGCTATAATTATGGAGCAGGCCGTGCCGCCCGCGTGAAAGAAGCCCGTAAAGTGGCATTGGCCGCAGCTATAGGAGCCGGGATAATACTGTCAATGGCATTGGCCTTCGGAAGCAAATATGTCACGGCACTCTTCCTTAGCGCAGATGCCCAGGCCTACAGAATCGCCTCCGCAGGAATCCCGCTGATGGCTTCAGGATTTGTTTTTTATGTTGTCAATGTAACGATTATCGGATATTTCCAGAGCATTGAACGGGTGCTGCCGGCAACAGTTTTCTCATTGGCAAGAGGCTTTGTTTTCCTGATTCCCGCATTCCTGCTGATGCCGCATGTGGCCGGTATCCCGGGCATCTGGTTAGCCCTGCCTGTCTCAGAAGCATTGACCTTCCTGCTGATAACCCTAAGCCAATATTGGAGAAAATACAGAAGAAGATGACTAAACTAATATATCATGACAACCATTCATTATGAGAAAGAGATCAATGTAAAAGCATCTTATGATGTCATTGTTGCAGGTTCTGGTCCGGCCGGTATCTGCGCGGCGGTTGCGGCTGCACGTAACGGATCCCATGTCGCCTTGGTGGAACGCTATGGTGTGGTAGGAGGCAATCTGACAGCTGGATATGTAGGTCCTGTGCTCGGAATGGTGGGAAAAGGTACAATGAGGGATGAGCTGGTAAATCTGCTCGGAATTCCTGAAAACGACATGATCGGCGAGACCGGCAAGGCTCACGATTTCGAACGCGCAAAACTTGTTCTTGCAGAATTCGTGGACCGTGAAAATATCGATGTCTATCTTCAGAGTGCAGTCTATGATGTAATCAAGGAGGGCAATGCTGTAAAAGGCCTTATACTTGCGACTAACGAAGGGCAGTTTGCCTTGACAGCAAGTGTAGTAATAGATGCGACCGGAGATGCCGTGGTTTCATATCTGGCCGGCGCTGATGTCGAAAAAGGTCGAGAAGATGGACTTATGCAGCCTGTGACATTGGAATTTACCGTTGACGGTGTCGATGAGGACAAAGGTGTCATCTGCATAGGCGATGTCGATGATGTGAAACTTGGCGACGAGCGCTTCCTGGACTATTGCAAGAGGTGCGCTGAAGAAGGAAAACTGCCCGGGAATCTTGCTGCTGTACGCCTTCATCCTACTGTCTATAAAGGAGAAAGACAGGTAAACACGACTCAGGTCAATGGTGTGGACATTACTGATGTCAAGACCATATTCAAGGCCGATTTGGAACTTCGCAGGCAAATGGAACTGCTTATGGACTTCTTCCATCATAATCTTCCGGGTTATGAGAATTGTCAATGCAAATCAAGCGGCACTACTACCGGAGTACGTGAAACACGCCGCGTAATGGGCGACTATATCATTACTGCAGAGGAGCTTGCGGAGGGAAAACGCTTTGAGGATGTAATCGTGCATAACGCAGAATTCATCGTAGATATACATAATCCGGCAGGTGCGGGCCAGGCAGAAGCCAAGATACAATATGTAAAACCTTATGACCTGCCATACCGCTGTTTCATCCCAAGAAAAGTCGAGAATCTCTATGTGGCCGGCAGATGTATCTCAGGAACGCATCGTGCACACGCATCTTACCGGGTGATGTCTATCTGTATGGCCATGGGTGAAGCGGTCGGCGTGGCAGCATCGCTCTGTGCGGCAAACGGTTGCACGCCACGTGAGCTAGACGTGAAACTTCTACAGGACACATTGTCCGCCAAAGGCATTGATTTGTATGACTAATATCACTAACAATATGAAACGGAAATTTTTGACAATTGCGCTGACGGCTGCGGCCTTCAGTGTTTGCGCGCAGGCGCAGGAATATCTTCCTGAGTGGCAGGAAGGTTATCTGGACATTCACACCATCGCTACAGGTAGAGGAGACGCGGCATTGATAGTAATGCCTGACGGTACGACCATGATGATAGATGCCGGGGACAATGCTAAAGCGAAAGATACCCAACATCCGGATGCGTCCAAAATGCCGGGCGAGTGGCAGGCCATCTATATCAAGCATTTTCTGTCACAGCTGCCGGATAAGGAAAACCTTGACTATGCCATGGTTACGCATCTGCATAACGACCATATCGGAACTGCCAAGGACATGATTCCGGGGGAGCACGGTTTCGGTCTGTCCGGAATCACCCAGGTGGGAAGCCTGATTCATTTCAATACTTTCGTGGACAGGGGCTATCCTGACTATGATTTTCCATCCAGAGGAAAAGTGCTTGGTGCCGACAAAGGCTTCATCGAGGAGTACATGAAATTCGTGAACTACTCGGCTGCCAACGGAACCGACGCACAGAAATTTCAGGTAGGAAGCAAGAAGCAGTTCACCCTTGTCCACAATCCGAAGAAATACGCAGGACAGTTCGAAATCAGGAACTTGGCCGCTAACGGAGAAGTATGGACCGGAAAGGGCAAGAAGTCTGTGAAAATGTACAGCGGCGATCCTCTTCTTTTCGATGAGAATATGAACTCTTGCGCCATCAGACTCAGATACGGCAAATTCTCGTATTACAACGGAGGTGACCTCTCAGGCGGAAACTGGCCAATCTACAAGTCCCAGGAAAGGGATTTTGAGACACCTGTCGCTAAAGTCTGCGGAAAGGTAACTGTGATGAAGGCCAATCACCATGGCTATTTCGATACCTGCAACGCTTTCTTCCTCCAGACGCTTTCTCCTCAAGTAATCATAATCGACGCGAGGAGTGAAAACCATCCTGTCGCATCTACAATGACCAGAATATGTGACCCTCAGGTCTGGAGAGGGGAGCGCGACTATTATATAACGGTGGACCAGTCAAGGGAGAAGCTCGGTGAAAAGCTCTGGAGCAATTTCAAGCCTTGGGGACATATCGTCGTAAGAGTATATCCCGGCGGAAACAGCTATCAGATTTTCGTTCTCGACGCTGACACCACCGACTACAGGGTGAAGTACAAATCAGAAGTGGTAAACCTCTAAAGGCTACTCTGTTACAGATGTTTTTCTGAGAACGGGGATGAACCGGAAGGCGCAGTACAATGCGGCAACAATTCCGATGATTCCACCTACATAGCAGACCGAGCTGACTCCAAGATGAGTGCAGACGGTACCGCCGACAAGAGCGCCCGCACCGATACCGACATTGTAAATGCCTGAATATATGGACATTGCAATAGAAGTCCCGTGCGGGACGTTCTGTATAATCTCAGACTGGAATGCCAGATTGTAGAAGTTGATGGCAAGCCCCCATAACACACATACGGCAATGGCCGCAAGAGGTGTTGCAGCAGCAACCGCAAGCAAAAATATGAATACGCAGATTCCAGTCACCGCGAAACGGATGAACAGGAAACGGTGCCTGTCGTAGTACCTTGAGAACAAGAAACTGCCGATAATTCCCATTACTCCGAACAATGAAAGCACCAGGGTGATGGTCTGGCCGGAAAGTCCTGCGACCTGGCTGAGAAACGGCTCGATGTAACTGTAAACCGTAAAATGTCCGGTGATGGTTATGACTGTCAGCAGGTAAATTCCGATCAGCACCGGTCTTTTGATCAATGCAGGTAAAGACTTTAGTGATACGTCATTGTCACTCGGAGCCTTAGGCAATACTATAGCCAGCAGCACGAGTATGAGAGCGGAGATCGCGCCAATAAGGAGAAATGTGGCTCTCCAGCCTACCATAAGACCCACAGCGCGCCCCAACGGAAGTCCAACTATCATTGCCACGGATGAACCGGTGATGATAAAACTCAATGCGACCGAACGTTTTCCTTCAGGCGCCACGCGGACAGCCAATGGAGTCACCATTGACCAGAATATCGCATGCGCGCAGGCGACTCCGATTCTGGATGCCATAAGCATATAATATGAACTGGAAAAGCCTGACAATATGTGACTTGCTGTGAACAATGCCACGATCGACAGCAGAAGTTTCTTGTTCTCCGTTTTGGAAAAAGCCATCATCAGGGGCAATGAAGCGAGCGCTACCACCCAGGCATATACTGTAATCAGGATACCGGCTTTGGATTCTGTAATGGAGAAGTCAGAGGCTATGTCTGTCAGAAGTCCTATCGGGATGAATTCCGAAGTGTTGAATATGAATGTCGAAAAGGTCAGCCCGATTACGGGGAGCCATTTGCGCAATCCGCATGAAGCTTTTACGTTTGTCATTTCGTCCGTCTTAAATTCATTGTCCGGCACCGTCATCGTGCCGCATATCTTTCTCTAAAATCGGCGCAAAATTAGCAGTTTCACGTGGATTTGCAATATTTTCCGTTGCAATATCGGGAAATTAGTCTTAATTTTGTATTCTGAAATGAAAATAAAATTTCAGACAATGAATATCGGGGCTTACATACAGACATCTTGGTTCTATCAAGTCAGAACCACCGTTTTCATTGGCATTGATTGAAATTGACCGTTCCCGTTTCGGGAAGGTCTTTTTTTTTGACGTATTGATAGATAGACAGATATAAAATCGCAAACACGAAATGGAAAAAAGACTTCGCGCAACACTCCGTTTTCAGAATGGAATGGAACTGAAAGGATGGTCCTTCGGTTATGACAAGCCTTGCGATGGAGAAGTGGTATTCTCCACTGCCATGGTAGGTTATCCGGAAAGCCTCACGGACCCGTCCTATTCCGGACAGATTCTTTGTGTCACATATCCTCTTATCGGAAACTACGGCGTTCCGGATGAAGGCATTGACAAGTATGGAATATCCAAGAACTTTGAATCCGAAAAAATCTGGGTAAGAGGCCTCGTGATATCAGAATATTCATTCCAGTATAGCCACTGGGATGCTGTCAAGAGCCTGGACGAGTGGATGAAAGAGCAGAAAATTCCCGGAATCTACGGCGTGGATACGAGAGAAATCACCAAGATGCTCCGTGACAACGGTTCAATGCTCGGACAGATAATCCCTGAAGGTGAGCAGGCCAAAGAAGAAATCCATGATCCTAATACTGACAATCAGATCGACATCGTCAGCTGCAAGGAGGTAATCCGCTATGGTTCAGGCGACAAGAAAGTCGTTCTCGTGGATTGCGGCGTGAAGCACAACATTCTAAGATGCTTCGTGGACAGGGGAGTGGAACTCATCCGTGTACCTTGGGACTATGATTTCCTATCGCTGGATTATGACGGACTCTTCATTTCCAATGGTCCGGGCAACCCTGAATTCTGCCAGAAGACTGTGGATAATCTGCGTAAGGCAATGCAGCAGGACAAGCCGATTTTCGGAATCTGCATGGGCAACCAGTTGCTGTCAAGAGCAGCCGGCGCCACCACATACAAACTTAAATACGGACACCGCAGCCATAACCAGCCGGTCCGCATGTTGGGTACCAACAAGTGCTTCATCACATCTCAGAATCATGGTTATGCCGTGGATTCATCAGCATTGGGAAGCGACTGGGAGCCTTGGTTCGTGAATATGAATGACGGGACCAATGAAGGTATCCGCCACAAGTCCAAACCATTCTGTTCCGTGCAGTTCCACCCTGAAGCCTCAAGTGGTCCTACAGATACGGAATTCCTGTTTGACGAGTTTATCAGTAAAATAAAGTAAGAGCAGTATGAAAAACCCTAATATAAAGAAAGTCCTGATTCTTGGTTCAGGCGCATTGAAAATCGGACAGGCCGGAGAATTCGACTATTCCGGTTCCCAGGCGCTCAAGGCTCTTCGCGAAGAGGGCATTGAAACCGTGCTGATAAATCCGAACATCGCTACTGTCCAGACGTCCGAAGGCGTTGCCGACAAGATCTATTTCCTGCCAGTCACACCGTTCTTCGTGGAAAAAGTCATTGCCAAAGAGCGTCCTGAAGGCATTCTGCTCTCATTCGGAGGTCAGACGGCATTGAACTGCGGCGTGGAGCTCAACGAGAAGAAAATTCTCGAAAAATATGGCGTTGAAGTGCTCGGTACACCTGTCCAGGCAATCATGGATACGGAGGACCGCGAGCTCTTCGTTCAGAAACTCGATGAGATAGACGTGAAGACCATCAAGTCTCATCCTGCCGAGAATATGGAAGAGGCACGCAAGGCTGCACATGAACTCGGATATCCGCTTATCGTAAGAGCCGCTTATGCTCTCGGCGGTCTGGGCTCAGGCTTCTGCGACAATGACGAGCAGCTCGAAGAACTCTGTTCCAAGGCCTTCTCATTCTCGCCACAGGTTCTCGTGGAGAAGTCTCTCAAGGGTTGGAAAGAGATTGAGTATGAGGTAGTTCGCGACAAATACGACAACTGCATCACTGTCTGCAACATGGAGAATTTCGACCCTCTCGGAATACATACCGGAGAGAGTATCGTGGTGGCTCCGTCACAGACATTGTCGAACAAAGACTATTATTTCCTGCGTGAGCTTTCCATCAGGATCGTGCGCCATATCGGCATCGTGGGCGAGTGCAACGTGCAGTACGCATATGATCCGGATGCGATGGACTACCGTGTGATTGAGGTCAATGCCCGTCTTTCACGTTCATCAGCATTGGCTTCCAAGGCGACCGGCTATCCACTGGCCTTCGTCGCAGCGAAGCTCGGACTCGGATACGGCCTGTTCGACCTGAAGAACTCAGTCACCAAAACGACTCCTGCATTCTTCGAACCAGCTTTGGACTACATTGTCTGCAAGATACCTCGCTGGGACCTTTCCAAGTTCCATGGCGTTTCCCGCAAGATCGGCTCCAGCATGAAGAGCGTGGGCGAAGTCATGGCAATCGGCCGTTCATTTGAAGAAGCCATTCAGAAAGGCCTCCGCATGATAGGCCAGGGCGCACATGGATTCGTCGGCAACAAGGAACTACAGGTCGCTGATGTGGATGAAGCGCTGAAAGAGCCTACGGATAGGCGTATCTTCGTGATTTCCAAGGCAATGCGTGCCGGCTACACTGTGGATCAGATCCATGAGCTCACGAAAATCGACAACTGGTTCCTCGAGAAGTTGGAAAACATCGTTTCCACTTACAACGAGATGAACACATACAATGAGATCGAGTCAATGCCGTTGGAACTCCTGCAGCAGGCAAAATGTCAGGGCTTTTCGGATTTCCAGATCCAGCGCGCAGTATTCAAGGACAATCTGGACGGCAAGGCCTGCCAGGACAAGGTCAGGGCATGGAGAAAGGCACATGGAATCGTCCCTGTCGTAAAACAGATTGATACTCTTGCTGCCGAATTCCCTGCTGCTACCAACTACCTTTACCTTACATATAACGGCAAGTTCAATGACATTAAGTTCGAAAATGACGGCAAATCTGTAGTTGTACTCGGCTCCGGTGCTTACCGAATCGGCAGTTCCGTCGAATTCGACTGGTGCTCAGTGAACTGCATTGAAACTATCCGCAAGGAAGGCTACCGTGGCGTCCTTATAAACTATAATCCGGAGACTGTTTCCACCGACTACGACATGTGCGACAGGCTCTATTTCGATGAACTCACATTCGAGAGAGTGATGGATATCATTGAACTGGAGACCCCTCACGGCGTGGTGGTTTCAGTGGGCGGTCAGATTCCTAACAATCTGGCGCTCAGGCTTGACGCGAACAATGTCCCGATTCTCGGAACCAAGGCCAAGGACATTGACAAGGCAGAGGACAGAAACAAGTTCTCCAGCATCGTCGATTCGCTCGGAGTGGACCAGCCGGAATGGAGTGAGCTTACCACAATGGACGATGTGGACAAGTTCATCAGCAAAGTCGGCTTCCCTGTGCTTGTAAGACCGTCCTACGTGCTTTCAGGTGCGGCAATGAATGTCTGCTATGATGAGGAACAGCTCAGGCACTTCCTCTCATTGGCCTCAGAAGTATCCCAGGAACACCCTGTGGTAATCAGCAAGTTCATGAACCGATGCAAGGAAATAGAGTTCGATGCGGTGGCTGATGGCGGAGAAATCCTTGCATATGCGATATCAGAGCATATTGAGTATGCCGGTGTGCACTCTGGCGATGCCACCATCCAGTTTCCTCCGCAGAAACTTTACGTGGAGACGGTGCGCCGTATCAAGAAGATTGCCCGCAAGATTGCAGGAGCGCTTCACATATCCGGACCGTTCAATATCCAGTTCCTCGCCAAGGAGAACAAGATCAAGGTCATCGAGTGCAACCTCCGTGCGTCACGTAGTTTCCCGTTCGTTTCCAAGGTACTGAAAATCAATTTCATAGAACTCGCAACCAAGGTAATGCTCGGAAAACATCCTGCTGCACCTCAGAAGAGCGCCTTCGACCTCGATTACGTGGGCGTAAAATCCTCACAGTTCTCGTTTGCAAGACTCGAAGAAGCAGACCCGATGCTCGGCGTGGATATGTCATCAACCGGTGAGGTCGGCTGTATTGGCGACAATCTGGATGAGGCGTTGCTCAAATCGATTCTTTCTGTAGGCAATACGATTCCGGAGAAGAAAATTCTTCTTTCTACCGGAGATCCGCTGCAGAAAGCTGATATGCTTACGGCCTGCAGACTCCTGGCAGAGAAAGGCTATGAACTTTACGCCACAAGTGGCACATATAAGTACTTCATAGAGAACAGCATACCTTGCAAGAGAGTGCTCTGGCCGTCTGAGGCAAGTAATGCTTCGATGAAATCCCTCTTCCCGTCGGCTCTCGACATGATCAAGAACAAGGAAGTCGATATGGTCATAAACATTCCTAAGAACTTCAGTGAGGAGGAACTCAGCAACGGTTACCATATACGTCGCAGTGCCATTGACAGCAACATTCCGCTCTTTACCAATGCCCGTCTTGCAACTGCATTTATCAAGGCATTCTGTTCAATGTCAATGGATGACATACAGATCAAGTCCTGGGATGAGTATTAATCGCAACTATGCTTTCTGAAAGGCTCGGCCTGCGGCCTCGTCCCGTCAGGCTGACGCCTGCCACCTGTTCATAAGGTCACGGGCGACCATACCTTTTAGAAAGTAAAGCCTCTCTTCGGCAAAAATATAAACAACCGGTGATAGCATCTGATTGACTATCACCGGTTATTTATATTTATTGGCGACAATACTAATAATCGTAATTCTTGGCATCCATAGGCGACACCTTGTTCATATTGTCGAGAAGCTCTTCATTTGTCTGATACTGGTCCATAATCTGGATCATGAAGTTCATCGCCTCAGTCGGATTCATCTCGGCAAGCAGTTTCCTGAGAATCCAGATGCGCTGCGCCTGGTCTGGAGAGTAGAGCAGGTCGTCACGGCGAGTACTTGAAAGGATAACATTGACAGCAGGGAAAATACGTCTGTTCGACAATGTCCTGTCGAGCTGAAGCTCCATGTTTCCTGTACCCTTGAACTCCTCGAAGATGACATCATCCATCTTGGAACCTGTTTCAGTCAATGCTGTCGCAAGAATTGTCAATGAACCGCCTCCCTCTATGTTACGTGCAGCACCGAAGAATCTCTTAGGTTTCTGGAGAGCATTGGCATCCACACCGCCGGTAAGCACCTTGCCTGATGCCGGCTGTACGGTATTGTATGCACGAGCAAGACGAGTGATGGAGTCGAGAAGAATAACTACGTCATGACCGCATTCCACCAGTCTGCGTGCCTTTTCGAGCACCATATTGGCTACTTTCACATGCCTTTCAGCTGGCTCGTCAAACGTAGAAGCTACAACTTCCGCCTTTACGCTCCGGCTCATGTCCGTAACCTCCTCAGGACGCTCGTCGATCAGCAGTACGATTTCGTAAACCTCAGGGTGGTTGTCAGCGATGGCATTTGCTATCGACTTGAGCAACATTGTCTTACCTGTCTTAGGCTGAGCCACGATAAGACCGCGCTGTCCTTTTCCGATAGGAGTGAACATGTCCACGATACGGCATGAAAGATCGTGCTCATGTCCGTGTCCGAGAAGATGGAACTTCTCATCAGGGAAAAGCGGAGTCAGAAAATCGAACGGAACCCTGTCTCTGATAAACTCAGGTGTACGTCCGTTGATGAAATCGATTTTAACGAGAGGGAAGTACTTGTCGCCTTCTTTAGGAGGACGGATTTCACCAGTTACCGTGTCACCATTCTTCAGGGCATTGTTCTTTATCTGTCCCTGTGAAACGTAGATGTCGTCAGGCGAGTTCAGATAATTGTAATCAGAAGAACGCAGGAAGCCATATCCGTCCGGCATTATTTCCAATACACCGGTAGCACGCACTGTACCCTCAAACTCGAACTTCGGCTTAGGTGCAGGTCTCTGCTGCTCCTGTGGCTGGTTCCCATTCTGAGGACGCTGCTGCTGAAGCTGTCCGTTCTGCTGGTTCGGATTGAATTTCTTTTTCTTCGGAGGAAGCGGAGGAAGTACGATGGTATGTCTGTCCGCATATACTATCTCTTCCTTAGGTTTCTGTGGAGCAGTGGCTTCTGCAAGCGCCTTAGGTGCCTGATTTTCAGGTGCTTTCTCTGTTTCTTTCACAGCTGGTTCCTGCTTTGCAGCCGGAGAGCCCTGTTTCTTGGCAGCGGCTTTATGAGCAGGCGCGTCTTGTCTCTTCTGCGGGGCAGGAGCGACATTCTGTGCTGTCTGCTTTTCAGATGGAACCTCTTCTGCCGGCTTTGCCTGGCTCTTTGGCTTTCTGCCACGTTTTTTCGGAGCAACTTGCTCTGTTTCAGCTTTCGCCTTGTCCTCAGCAGAGGCTGCTTTTTCAGCAGGCTTTGCCTTAGGAGCCTGAGATGCAGGCTTCTTCGTTTCTTTCTTTTCTTCCTTTACAGTTGAATCCGTCTTGACTGATTCATTCTTGCGTGGACGGCCTCTTTTTTTCTTGGCAGGTTCCGGATCCGGAATCTTTGAGGCTATTCTTGCTTCTTCATCCAAAATGGCAAGGCTCAAGTCCATAAGGTCCATGTCATTCGCCTTTTTGATTTTAAGTTCATTGCCTATTGCACGAATCTGCTGTTCAGGCATCGAATTCAACTCTATCAGAGTGTGTGGCATAAATGGTAATAAATTTTGTACTTTATCGTACTGTAATAACTAATCTTGTTCAATTGGAATACCCACTAACATGAGATTTTATATGGGGATTCGCCGAAAATCATTCTGCTCGGCAGTCGCGATAGGAAATAGATTCCGTGTTTATTGCTGCAAATATAAGCAGTATTTGGCAAATATGCAAAAAAACTGCCAATCAGGAACAGATACCTATCAATATCTGTCCCAATAACTTGTACTTTTCTTGAATTTGAGCAGGTCCGAGAGGGCCGCAGCATTCGCAGCGATCCTGAAACTCCATGACTGCCAGTTTCCTGTAGGCACCCAGGACACGCTGATGTTGAAGCAGTGCAAGTCATATGTTGCGCTCAACTGCGTGGTGGTCATCTTCATGGCCATCAAGTCGAAACCGGTCGTAGCATTGAGCGACATCTTCGGCGTAAGCTTGATATTGCCGGAAAGTCCGAGAGTCTGCGTAAATCTGTTGTTCGTAATCAGCTGGCCGTTAGTGTACTGGTACGACTTGCTGTAGGAGAACGAATAATTGATGTTTACAGACCAAGGCACATTCGGGTTCGTATAATACAGCCATCCGCCTGGAATATATTCTCCAGTTATAGGATGGTAATATATTCTGCGATAATAGTTTGCTGCATTTTCCCCTGAACCTCCGCTGCCGGAATCACCTGGAGTCTTGGAACCGTCATTTCCATTTATGGCACCTTTTCCGGAAAGTGAATAGGACAATGACGCACTGGCATTGGTAAGTCGCAGAGGCTTGTTCCAGCCCATTGTCTGGACATTGAACTTATTTATTCTCCGACCTCTCTCATCTATGGCGTAAGGGTCGAAGTTGGCATTGGCACTTATACCCACCTTCTCGAATACGGAAGTGGACATTGTAATACCTATATTGCTCATTCTCAATGAGTCAGCGAGGAAATTGTATCCTGTACTGAGACTCAGCTGGTCAATCAGCTTCACTTTCTTTATACCCTTTCCTGTAGTATCTCTCAAGTCGCGGACTTTCGCCTCGAGATTGTTTCCGATGGAAAGGCTCATGGTAGCTGATTTGCCTTTTCCCGGAGGAGAATACATCTGTCCGCTGTAAATGTTGTAATCGTAGGTCTTGACATTGCCAAGAGTGTCGGTGTAGGTCATTGTCCTGTAACCGTTGGCGTATGTTCCTTTTTCCGGACTGAATGAGAATGATACGGAAGGGGAGACCACGTGCCTGATTGCCTGTATCTTATGGGCCTTGCCGAAATTGAACATACCGTAAAGCCTCGTACTCATCGAAAGGCTTCCGGAATAATTCTGGCTTATGCCGAACGCGCTGAACTGACCGCCGTCATGTGATTCCACACGGTTGGTTTCGGGGTTGAATTCATAGTCCGTACGGCGGAAATACCAGTTCTGGCCGTAACTTACGCTCGGAGTGAAGTTCAAGTACTTTGCGAGGGTGAAATTCGGCAGACCTATCTGGAAATTATGAGTCATACCATTCTGGAACTTGTCCAGAAAGCCGTCTTTCATGAACTCGGAGGCCTTGAAATTGATCCTGTTCTGAAGCGTGGTGCTATATCCCAAAGAGAATTTTTCGTAGAATTTCTCCTTGCCCACACGGTTCTTTCTCTTGAACGGATAAAACCTTGTCACAGAGAAAGTAAGGTTCGGCAATGTAAATGAGTACGAACTGTCCCTCGAGTTCTGGTTGTGCAACGCGTTTATGGAAAGGTTGAACTTTCCGTTCCAGTTCTTCGTATATGAAATGGATGATGATGCCTGGTTCTGCAAGGCCTCGGAAACAGATGTGGAGTTATATCTGTTGTTCGACGGGCTCGAGAAATTCACCGATGCACTGAACGTTGTTCCCGGATGCGCCTTGGAGTCCTGGGAATGGGACCATTTGAGTCCGAAGTTCCTGGTCTGGAAGAAATCAGTGCTTCCGCGCTCGCCGGTCTGGTCATTGGAAAGGTTCATCGAGAACGATCCGTTGCATTTGTAATTCACTTTATATCTGGAATTCACATTCACGGCCCATGAACCGAGCGTATATATGTCACCTGTAACTGACAGGTCGAGATAATTACCGAAAACGAAATACATTCCCAAATCCCTCAGATAGAAACCTCGGGAATTCTCCTCTCCGAAGGTCGGCATCAGAAGTCCGGTCGCACGGTTAGGACGCTTCGGTATGAAGCCGAAAGGAAGACCGATAGGCAGAGGAACATCTTCAATCACCGGATATGCAGGACCGAAAACCGTTTTCTGCGACGGTTTCGTAATTACCTTTGCAGCAGTAAGATGCAGATAATAATGCGGATGTTCCAGGTCGCAGACCGTATATTGGCCTTTCGTGATATTGATGGACCTGTCCGGAAGCATCTTGATATTCTTGCCATGCAGAAGTCCGTCCTCCTGCTGGGTAATCATATTGGTAATTCTGGCCTTTTGCGTATTGAAATTGTACCTGACCTCCTCCATTGAGTAAGTCGAATTGCCTTCTTTCATCACAGGCTGGCCTTTCACCTCACCGCTAAGCGTATCGAGAGTTCCGCGGGCATATACGGTTCCTGTCTTCATGTCGTACTCCATATAGTCGGCAGAAAGCTCCATGTTGCCGTATTTCACGGTCACGTCACCATAATAATACAGTTTGCGCTGACCGTCTGTGAATACCTCTATGACCGAATCTTTTGCAGTGGAAAAAGCAGGGCGCTCAAGAGAACTCTTCTTCTGCAACGCCGCGGAGTCGATCTTGAACAGCGAATCTGCTATATGCAACGAGTCTTTCAGCGCCTTGAGTGAATCTGACAGGGGAGGAATGCTGTCCTTGTTATAAGCGACAGCCTGACTGAATGTCTGCTTCTGGCCACGACGCTGTCTTCTGACATCTTGTGAGATGCCCGGAACAGTCACCGATATAAATAAAGCCAAAAGTCCGACACCAAGCAGATGCCTTCCTTTTATGAGATTGCGTCTTTTGTCAGATCGTACCAATGTCTGAAAAGTATAAATTATCGCAAATTTTCTTATTTTTGCAGAATACAAATATAAGACCATTTTGAAAAATACGCAAACACATATAATCTTTGCGAGTATCGCAGCCCTTCTGGTGCTTACTTCAGGCATCAGGGCCAATGCCGGGAATGACTCACGCAACAAACTGGGGCTCAATACAGTATGTATTGATGCAGGCCACGGCGGAACTGACCCGGGCTGTGTCAGCAAGGACAAAAAGACATATGAAAGCAAGATTGCCCTGGACATTGCAAAACGTCTTTCGGAGAAAATCAAGGCGTCCTATCCGACCGTAAAGGTAGTCATGACCCGCTCCTCAGACAAATACATCACGCTGGGAGAGCGTGCCGACATAGCGAACAGGAACAACGCGAATCTCTTCATTTCCATTCACGTGAACACGGCAGCGGCCACCTCAGCCAACGGATATTCCATCCACGTGCTCGGACAGTCCTCGAAAAAGAACAGGGACTTGTTTGCCTACAATATGGATGTCTGCAAACGCGAGAACTCCGTGATAATGCTTGAAGATGATTATTCCACGAAATATCAGGGCTTTGACCCTACCGATCCGGAGTCATTCATCTTTTTCAATCTGATGCAGAACGCGCACCTCGAACAGAGTCTGCTTTTCGCCCAGGATGTGGAAAAGGCAATGTCTTCCGGGCCTATGAGAAACAGCCGTGGAATATGGCAGGACCCGTTTTTCGTATTGTGGAAAACCGCGATGCCTGCTGCATTGATAGAAGTAGGCTTCATGTCCAATGCCACTGATTTGGCGACTCTCAAGTCCGAGAGCGGCCGCGAGAAAATCGCGCAGGATATCTTCGTCGCTTTCGGAGTGTTCAAGAAAAGATATGACGGCAGTGTCAATGCCGACAGTGCCGCACCAGTACAGGACAAGGTTCAGTCAAAAGCGACAAAGTCAGAAACACATACCTCTGCGTCTGCCGCCTCATCTCCTGCACAGAAAGCTGTTTACGGAACGCAGGTGCTCGCGTCAGGCAAACTGTTGGACAAGAGCGACCCGTTTTTCAAAGGATATCCTGTAACAATAGTCAAATCCGGCTCTATATATAAATATATAATAGGTACTGCCTCGACGACAGAAAAAGCGAAAGAGAATTACGCGAAAATTCGCAAGTCTTACTCCGGCTGCTTCATGGTGGTCGTGAAAGGAGATATGGTCACTATATTGAAATAATCGGAATTTTAAACTGGATTGAACATGAAAATCAGCAGAGAAACACGCATAGGCATATTTATAGTCGCCGTCTTGCTTGCAGCATTCAGCGTCATCAACTATCTCAGAGGTGAAGATATCTTCGGCAAGGAGATGGATATAAACTCCCATTATGAGAATGTGGAAGGCCTCATTCCTTCAAATCCGGTCTATATCAAGGGATATAAGGCCGGAAGCGTGACCAAGGTGAACTACAATCCGGAAACAGAAGAGTTCGATGTCACTTGTTCCATATTGAAGAAAATAGCCATTCCTATCGACTCGAAGATGACCATCTACAGCGTGGACCTGATGGGCGGAAAGGGCATCCGCATTGACCTCGGGACTTCTGAAGAAATCGCTGAGAACGGAGCGGAACTCTCACCGTCATACGCACCTGATATGGTCAGTTCCTTGACTAACATGATAGGTCCGCTGATTGAAAGGGCAAACGGTGCTCTTGACAGTCTTGCAGCGGCAAGCGGCTCATTGGACAGAGTACTGAGGGGCGTGGATGAAAACAGTTTGAAAGTAACCCTGTCCCATCTCCAGAAGACACTTGACAATACGAGACGACTGTCTGGAACACTGGCTGACCACTCCGAGGACTTCGACGCGCTTATAGCAAATCTGAAAGAAACATCTGTACGACTGAACACCGTACTGGTCAAGGCTGATACCGCAATGACCGGTATCCAGACTGCGGCTGGCGAACTGGGAAGAGCTGACATCGAAGGACTGGCAAAATCACTGAGAACTCTTGTGGACAATCTCAATGATCCTGACGGCACGCTCTGGAAACTCACAAAAGATCCGGCGGTTTACAATTCGATTGACACAGTTCTCAAAGATATTGACAGCCTGGTGAAAAAAATAGAGGAGAATCCTAAAAAATATATCAGGATAAAAGTATTCTGATTTTAGGCTGTCCTGATTGCCCTATTTGATTGGCAATGAGGAGTGCAGCGGCCGGAACAAGGCATGTTATAAATTTGAATTATTCTATATTGAAAAGTATCACAGAGTGCAATAATTCGAACATTGGTTTTAATAAGGTGTTGAAAATAAAATAGTTATAGACAAACCGTTTTGCAAATCAGCAGACTTCAAGTTGAGTAAAATAATTTTAATATGCAATAGCAATTTGGTTTTTTTATAACTTTTTTTTCACCTACTTTTGCAAAGCATCAGAAGAGAAAGGCAGCTTTCTGTTCCGGTGCTTTTTTCAACGGAGGTAAAAGAAATGGCAGAGAAGAATCACATAGACGTATGGAATGAATGTTTGAGGATTATTGAGAATCTCATTAACCCCCAGATGTTCAACAGTTGGTTCAAGCCTCTCAAGCCGGTTTCTTTGCAGGATTCCACGATTACCATCGAAGTTCCTTCTGATTTCTACAGAAAATACCTCGAGGACGTGTATCTGGACATGTTGAAAAAGACATTGAAGAGAGTGATAGGTACAGATGCGAAGCTTGTTTACAAGATCCGTCCGGTCCGCGTACAGCCTCCGATGACATTCCCTGCAGCAAACGTTACTGCCCCGGTAAACAAGCCTGTTTCCATAAATACATATCCGGCAGGAGCAAATCCGGGTGCATTCGTGTACCCGGGACTCAGGAAATTCTCCATCAACCCGAGATTGAATCCTGTATATTGCTTCGGCAACCTTGTGGAAGGCGAGTGCAACAAGATGGGTATCACAGCAGGTGAAAGCATATCTTCATCGCCTGGAAACACTCCTTTCAATCCTCTTTTCCTTTTCGGCTCACCGGGACTCGGCAAGACGCACCTGTCTCAGGCCATCGGTATCGCCATTAAAGAGAAATATCCGGACCAGGTAGTTCTCTACGTGACAGGAAACGAGTTCAAGACTCAGTATATGGATGCTGTCAATGTCAGGAACAAGCTTACTGACTTCTTGGCATTCTACATGAAAATCGATGTCCTGATTGTCGATGATATCCAGGACTTGCTCGGCCCGGGCACGCAGAATGCGTTCTTCAACGTGTTCAACCATCTGCACGAGAACGGCAAGCAGCTGATATTCACATCCGACAGGGCTCCAGCAGATCTCAAGAATTTCGAAGAGAGGCTCCTTTCAAGACTGAAATGGGGATTGTCAGTAGAGTTGCAGCGCCCTTCTTATGCGACAAGGCTTGAAATGCTCAAGGCAAGAAGTTTCCGTGAAGGTGTGACAGTAAGTGAGGAGGTGCTGGAATATCTTGCCACAAGAATCAAATCGAACTTCAGAGAGCTTGAGGGTGCGCTCATTTCACTCATCGCGCACGCCACGCTCATCCATAAGGAAATGACAGTAGAACTTGCCGAAAAGATTACCGGCAAGATCGTAGGCGAAGAAAAGACGGAAGTGACCATCGACAAGGTTCAGAAAACAGTCTGCGATTACTTCAACATCACTAAAGACACTCTTCTGTCCAAATCCAGAAAAAGGCAGATTGTCCAGGCCCGTCAGATAGCGATGTATATGAGCCGTACACTTGTAGGTTGCTCATTGTCGATTATCGGCACGGAACTTGGAGGCAAAGACCACGCGACAGTTCTTCACGCCTGCAACACTGTAAGTGACCTTATGTCCACGGACAAGTCATTCAAGCAGTATGTTTCAGACATTGAGAAAATGCTTGTAACTGTCGGTTAAAAATTATTAGAATATGAATTCCGATTCTGTACTTGAAATTTTCCGCGAGATCACCAAGATTCCGCGGGAATCCGGTCATGAAGAAAAAATGACAGCCTTTCTTCAGAATTTTGCTAAAGAGCATGGCCTTGGCTGCAGAACAGACGCTACAGGTAATGTAGTAATCACCAAAGAAGCTTCGAAAGGCAAGGAAAACGTGCCTGCCATCGCACTCCAGAGCCATCAGGACATGGTCTGCGAGAAGACTTCCACATCCAGGCACAATTTCGTGACTGACCCTATCGACTATGTTATCGAAGACGGATGGATGATTGCCAAGGAAACCACCCTCGGCGCTGATGACGGAATCGGTGTTGCAGCAACATTGGCATTGCTCGCAAGTGACCTGAATACCGGTAAAGTCGAAGGGCTGTTCACCATCTCGGAGGAGACCGGAATGGACGGTGCCAATGCCATCGAGCCTGGCTTTATCGAGTCCAAGACATTGCTTAATCTGGATTCCGAGGATGAGGGACAGATATTTGTCGGCTGCGCAGGCGGTCTTGACACCACTGCTACATTCAGTTACACAGCTGAGCCTGTGAAACCTGGATTCAAGGCTGTAGAACTCAGAGTATTCGATGCAATCGGCGGACATAGCGGCGACGACATTAACAAGGAAAGAGCGAATACTGTCCAGATTATGGCCAGATTCCTCTACTCAGAGCTTGGAAACTTCCAGTTGGCCAAGATGAAGGGCGGCAACAAGAAAAACGCCATCGCCCGTGATACAGAGGCAGTTGTCTATGTAAAGGAGAATGACATCGAAGGCTTCATAAGCAGATTCAATGCTTTTGCGGCAGATGTGCGCAAAGAATTCCATAATACTGATCCGGATGTGAAATTCTCGGCAGAACGCTCTGAATTCAGCGGCAATGCAGTGGACAGCGAAGTTGCCAAGAGATTTATTATGGCATTGGTAGCCATCAATCATGGCGTGCTTGCAATGAGCCAGGATATCGCAGGTCTTGTGGAAACATCTACAAACCTTGCTGCCGTCAATATGGACACGCCGGGAAAAATCATTGTCAAGACAAGCCAGAGAAGTTCTTCCGAATCCGGAAAGAAATTTGTGGCTGACAAGGTTCAGGCGACATTCCATCTTGCCGGTGCAGAAGTGGTCCGTACAGACCCTTACCCGGGATGGGCTCCGAATATGGAATCCAACATATTGAAGGAGACCGTGGCTTCATATCGTAAGCTTTTCGGTCAGGAACCTGAAGTGAAGGCTATCCACGCCGGTCTGGAATGCGGATTGTTCCTGCTCAAGTTCCCGTACCTCGATATGGTTTCATTCGGCCCTACACTTAGAGGCGTACATGCGCCTGGCGAAAAGTTGGATCTTGCTTCCAACGAGAAATTCGTCAAACTGCTTGTTGATGTCGTAACAAATTTCAAATGATCAAGATAGCTCCTTCCATGCTTTCCGCGGACTTTCTGCATCTTGAAAAAGATGTGGAAATGGTGAACCACAGCGCAGATATCTTTCACCTCGATGTAATGGACGGCCTGCTGGTTCCTAATCTGTCATATGGATTCCCTGTAATAGAAGCCATAGCAAAGGCAGCCGAAAAGCCGATGGATATCCATCTCATGATTGTCCAGCCTGAGAGGTATTTCGAGAGATTTGCCAAGACTGGTGCGAAATATATGAGTTTTCACCTCGAAGCGGCTGAAAAAGAAGGCGTTGATGCCGGTACGCTTTTAGAGCAGATACGTTCATATGGTATCAAGGCAGGCTTGGCCATTAACCCGGATATCCCTGTAGAAAAGGTTTTCCCTTATCTTGAACATGCAGATTTCATATTGATAATGTCTGTGTTTGCAGGTTTCGGAGGGCAGAAATTCATTGAAGATACTTTCAGCCGCGTGGAAACACTCCGACAGGAGATCTGCAGACTTGGCATTGACTGCGAAATCGAAGTGGATGGGGGAGTAAGCGAAGCAAACTCCGCAGAGTTGGCGAAAGCAGGCGCCGATATCCTGGTGGCCGGCAGTTCAGTATTCAAGTCACAGGATCCGTCCAATGCGATAAAAGTTATGAAAGGAGAAACTCAGATTATATAACTTACCTCCTTGAAGGAATAGTTTGAGACAGTTTTATCGGGCATTTCCATAAGAAGCAGACCTTCTTCGGAGATGCCCTTTATTGTGCCTGTAAAATCAACATTTCTAAGACAATCGTGGTATTCACGGCTTACTCCAAGTCCGAAAAGTCTTGAAACATATATGTTTCTAATCTCGTTTATTCCTTCTATATCAGATAAATACGGTATGTATTCCAAAAAGATGTCGAGAAAATCATCCAGCACATCTTCAGGAACGGTTCTAAGGCCCGAAGAAACCAGAACTGATGTCGGATTGACGAGTTCCGGAGGAAATTCAGTCTGGTTCAGATTAAGTCCGATACCGATAATGGAATGTTCCAGACCTGCATTTCCGACAATATTCTCGATAAGCATTCCGCATACTTTGCGTCGGCCGATGTAAATGTCGTTCGGCCATTTGATGGTGTTGCGGATATTGAGTTTACGCAGCAGGTCTGAAACTGACAATGCAGCGACAATGCTGAGGAGAAACTGATTCCGGACAGCCAGATCAGGCATTTGAGGGCGCGAGAAATTCAACAGGACTGAAAACGTGAGATTCTGTCCGGCTGCACTGGACCACTTGTTTCCACGCTGTCCACGGCCTGCCGTCTGAAATTTCGCTGCATATACTGACATTTTGGCATTGGCAGGCAACCGCCTTCTGGCTTCAGAATTCGTGGAATCTATGCTGTCAAACCACGTTATAGGAATTTCCGCTTTCATTGGACTGATTTTTGTTTTATCTTTGTACGCAAATTTAAACAAACAATTAAATGGAAAAAAATGTTCTTAAGGTCATAACTGACGCAATGTTGGAAAAGAAAGGTCAGAATGTCGTGTCTCTGGACCTGAGCCCTATCGGTACAGCTATTTCAGATTACTTCGTAGTATGTAATGCAGACTCTACTACGGCTGTAGCTGCGATTGCCGACAATATAATAGTTCGTATGCAGGAAAAATGCGGCAGAAAGGTGCTTCGCATGCAGGGACTTGAAAATGACTTCTGGATTATCCTGGATTATGGAGATGTAGTTGTCCACGTATTCTTGACGCAATACCGTGATTTCTACAGACTTGAGGACCTTTGGGCAGATGCCGGGAGAACCGAATATACAGATGAGCCTGTAATCGAGAAGGAAACCGGCAAGAGAGCCAAGCCTAAGGCTGCATCCAAAGTAAGAGCTTCTGCCAAGCGCGTAAGCAAGCGTGAAGCTGACAAAGAGTTATAGAAAACGGACTAACAGATGGCAAACAATACCAATAACAACAAGGAACCGAAAAACAAGATTATCAGAATCAATATCGGATTGTCTTGGTTGTATATTCCGCTACTTGTCGGATTGCTTTACCTCGCGTTCTTCTCAGGAGGCTCCAACCCTCAGAAGGCAGAATGGAGCGACGTGAAGGAGATGGTGGCATCCGGTGATGTGAAGGACATCCTGTTCATCAGAAATGACTTCAAGGGTGAAGTCACGATCAAACCGGACAAACTGGCGAAATACAGTGAGCGTTTCGGGGGAAAAGTTCCTTCCGCTTCACCTCACTTCTGGTTCTACGTATCCAACAAATTTGACCCCGAGGCTGAATTTGACCGGCTGAATTCGGAACTGCCTGCCGACAGCCAGGTAAAAATCATTATGGAGAATGATGATAATGTCTGGGGACACATAATGGACTGGTTCCTTTTCCCTATCCTCCTGATTGCCATGTGGATATTCATGTTCCGTGGATTCAACAGGAATATGGGGCCTGGCGGAGCCGGTGGTCAGGGCGGCATTTTCAATGTCGGAAAATCTACAGGCCGGCTTGCTGACAAGGATACCGTAAAAGTGACATTCAAGGATGTCGCCGGTCTTTACGGAGCCAAGGAAGAGGTGATGGAAATCGTGGATTTCCTGAAAAACCCTAAGAAATATACTGCACTCGGCGGTAAAATTCCAAAGGGCGCGTTGCTTGTAGGCCCTCCGGGTACAGGAAAGACTTTGCTTGCAAAGGCTGTTGCAGGAGAGGCCAATGTGCCGTTCTTCTCCATCTCCGGCTCAGATTTCGTGGAAATGTTCGTCGGAGTGGGAGCTTCGAGAGTAAGAGACCTGTTCAGACAGGCCAAGGAAAAGGCACCATGCATCGTATTCATTGACGAAATCGATGCCGTAGGAAGGGCGAGAGGCAAAAATGTGGGATTCTCTTCAAATGACGAGCGTGAAAATACACTGAACCAGCTTCTTACGGAGATGGACGGCTTCGGCACGAATTCAGGTGTAATCGTGCTTGCAGCCACCAACAGGGCAGATATCCTCGACAAGGCTCTTCTTCGTGCAGGCCGTTTCGACAGACAGATTCACGTAGAACTTCCTGAACTCAAGGAAAGAGAGGAGATTTTCAAGGTGCATATCAAGAATCTGAAACTCAGCACTGACTTCGATGTGGATTTCATGGCCAAGCACACTCCGGGCTTTTCCGGAGCGGATATTGCCAATGTCTGCAATGAAGCAGCGCTGACTGCAGCAAGAAAAAACAAGCCTGCCATTGACAAGCAGGATTTCCTGGACGCAGTGGACAGAATTGTCGGTGGTCTTGAACGTAAATCATCCATCATCACCAACACAGAGAAGAAATCCATCGCTCATCACGAAGCAGGACACGCAGCTGTAAGCTGGCTGCTTCCATATGCTAATCCTCTTTTCAAAGTGACATTGATTCCTCGTGGTCAGGCACTTGGCGCAGCCTGGTACCTTCCTGAAGAGAGAAAACTCTGGACCAAGTCGCAGATGGTAGATGAAATGTGTGCGCTTATAGGCGGACGCGTGGCTGAAGAGATTGTAAACGGAGAACCTTCTACCGGTGCCCAGAACGACTTGGAGAAATTGACTCAGATGGCATATGGCATGGTCAAATACTATGGCATGAGTGACAATGTCGGTGCACTTTCGTTCTACGATTCTACAGGCGCAAGAGGTTACGACCTTACGAAGCCATATAGTGAGCAAACCGCCGAAATGATCGATGATGAAGTGAGAAAAATCGTGAAAATGATTCACGACAGGACTTACAAGATATTGTCAGACCATAAGGAAGGCTTCCTGCAGATGGCGGCATTGCTCCTTGAAAAGGAAGTGATCTTCGCAGAAGATGTAGAGAAGATTCTCGGTCCTAAGGCAAAGCCTGCTGATGAGACTGAGAATGAGAATGAGACAGAAACGACTGAAACTGAAAACAGTTAATCCGTAACTTATACTAAAACCTGAAATGAATAATACTGTAGTCAGAACCATATCCGGTATAGGGTTCATAATCATAATGCTGTGCGGCCTATTGATCAGCAAGTTCCTGTTCGCAGGCCTTATCATGTTCATAATGACCGTGATGATGCACGAATTCTATACTTTGACAATGAACGACAGGTACAGATTCTCCAGAGTGCTGGCGATTCTGGCCTGTCTTGTTCTTTTTATGCTGATATTCGCCATCAGCGCCTATGACATGGAGCCGAAGTATGTGTCGATAGCAATTCTGCCGGTGCTCGTGGTGATGATCAATTCACTATACGTAAGGGACAAGACAGAATTCGGAAAGTTCTCTGACATATATACAGGTATCCTATATATAGGAGTGCCGCTGTCATTGTCAAATCTTATAGTATTCTTTGACGGCAAGTTCAATGGACTTATCCTCCTGTGCTTTTTCATCATCATATGGTGCTCTGATATCGGTGGATTCGTATTTGGTTCATTGTTCGGCAAAAGATTCCCGAAAAAACTGTTCCCGGCGATTTCCCCTAAGAAAACATGGGTAGGCTTCTGGGGCGGCATGATTTGCTCTTCATTGGCTGCTGTTGTGCTGAAATACAGCTTGTCAATGGACCAGATAACATTGGCACATACGATTATTCTGGCAGTCCTGATGCATGTGGCAGGCGTTTATGGCGATTTGTTCGAGTCTCAGTGGAAGCGCCATTACAACATCAAGGATTCCGGAGTAATAATTCCCGGACATGGCGGAATGCTCGACAGGTTCGACAGTTCACTCATGGCCATTCCTGTCGGCGCACTGTATCTGATAGTAGCAAATATCCTGTAATTAGGCAAAACAAGAATATAAAAGCCCCAAACGGCAATTCTAACAATTGCAGATTGAATAATTTATTCATAACTTTGGAAAATTATTGGAAACTTGATTTCAGAATACTAAACCTGATATGAAAATAGATAAGAACTCGTACGGAACCATAGCATTGTCCTGGCTCATCAGTGCTGCTCTGACTTTGCTGATTCTCAAGACAATAGGTATGAATACAGTCGGATACACCATCTCCGTATTGGTTTTATTGTTTTCTGTATTTGTGACTTGGTTTCACAGAGTCCCGGTCAGACACACACCGGAAGGCGACAGAATCGTGACTTCAGGTGCCGACGGCAAGGTTGTCATCATAAAAAAAGTCTATGAGAAAGAATACCTGAAGCGTGAGTGCATGCAGGTATCTGTATATATGGACTTTTTCAATGTACACGCGAATTTCTGGCCTGTAACAGGGAAGGTTTCTTATTATAAATATCATCCGGGACGCTATCTCCTGGCTTTCCTTCCGAAGGCTGCAGAGGAGAATGAGCATTCATCCACAGCCATCGACACAGGCAAGGAGGAAATTTTCTTCAAGCAGATTGCAGGAACATTTGCCAGAAGGATTGTCTGCTACTCTCAGGAGGGTTCAGAGGAGCTGAGGGGAGTGCAGTGCGGAATCATCAAGTTCGGTTCCCGCTTCGACATCTTCCTTCCGTTGGATGCCGACATCAAGGTGAAATTGGGACAGGAAATCAAAGCAGCCGAGACGGTCGTTGCAGAATTGAAATAAATCACATAAATAAAAAAAATAGCCGGGGAATTGCTCTCCGGCTATTATTTTATGAATTGCTGTCTTCTTCGATAAGTTTTACGAGCTTGTCCACAGCTTCCGATTCAGGGACGTGACGTAGGAGCGGTTCTTTCTTATGGTAGATGGAGACCTTACCGTTTCCTTCTCCTACATATCCCCAGTCCGCATCAGCCATTTCGCCGGGACCATTGACAATACATCCCATAACAGCGATGACGACATTCTTCAAATGCGCCGTGCGGGCCTTTACCTGCTCAAAAGTCTCCTGCAGATTGTACATTGTTCTGCCGCAGCCTGGACATGCGATATATTCAGGCTTGTAGAACCGCCTGCGTGCAGCCTGCATAAGTTCATCCTCGAGATATTTTCCCATGCCCGACTCCTCTATAGATATGCTGTGGCCTTCATCGTCAGAGAAAGTGCCGGAGATGTGAACCTCATCCAACTCTTTGTCCAACAGCCTCTTACCGAAGTCGCAAGAGAAATCGTACATCAGCCTTTCTTTACAAGGGGAGTGATATACTGCTTCCGCGACCTTGTCAGTAATTTTTACGGAGGTCAATGTCGATGCTATTTCGCCGTCATATCTCATCTGAAGGTACCTTCCGACAGAAATTTCATTGACAGGATCCTCAGTCAGGGAAACCCGTATGGTATTGCCGATTCCTTCCGAAAGAAGAGATGAAATTCCCACACAAGACTTGATTCGGCCTGAGTCGCCGTTACCGGCCTCAGTAACGCCTACATGAAGCGGGAACACTGTGCCTTCAGCCTCCATATATTTGGCCAGAATCCTGTATGCTTCCACCATAACATAAGTGTTACTTGACTTAAGCGACACGACAACGTTATAGAAATTATTTGACACACAGAGTCTTAGCCATTCCATAGCCGCTTCAGCCATAGCTTTTGGCGTGTTTCCGTACAGATTGGTAATCCTGTCACCGAGCGAACCGTGATTGAGCCCTATACGTATTGCCGTGCCGTTTTCAGAGCAGACCTTGAGCAGTCTTGAGAGCTGACGGGATGCCTCATCGAAATCTTTGTTGAAATTTCCGGGATTGATCCTGACCTTATCCACGAATGGAGCCACTGCAATGGCCGTCTCCGATGAAAAATGGATATCCGCCACAATAGGGATGAAAATTCCTTTTGCGTGGAGTGATTCCCTGATAGCCTTGATGTGAGGCACATCCTGCAGTCCGGGAACAGTAATCCTGATGATATCCACCCCAGCATCCGCCATCCTGACGCACTGGGCGATGGTATCCTCCTCATTGAAAGTATGAGTATTGCACATTGTCTGGACCGCAATCGGATGTCCAGAGCCTATCAGCACATTACCAACTTTTGCCGTCAACGTATTCAGTACCTGTTTCATATACCAATTGTTTAGCTTCTTTTTTCAGCTGCGCCCTGGTCTTTCCCGTGCGGCGTGTCAGCTGTATATGTATTCCTCCGGAAATGATTATGTCGAAAGGATAGGCGAAACGATAATAGTATTCGCTGTTGTAATTCGGTTTGTAAAGGCTTCCCAATGAATATCTTACGCCTGCCTGAAGATGGAATTCCACAGGGTCGAAGAACAGACCGATACCGACACCGCCCTTGATTCCATACTCGAAACGCTTGTCATAGTCATAGAAGGAAGTGAGATATTTGCTGTCCTTCAGAGTTCCCTCACGCTCCACACTCATCCTGTATCCGCCGAACAGACCAGCATTGACAATGAACTTCAGATGCCAAACATCCATGTGCATATGTGCGAGAAGCGGAATCTCCATATAAGTATAGGTAGCCTTTGTGGCTCCGTCCACGGATTCCGTATAATCTCCGGTCTTCTTGTCAATCTTGAACTGATATCCCTCCTTGCCATAGAAAAATCCTGTCTGGAAACCGAAATACGGCATATAACCGAACATTTTTCCGTATTTGGTGAAGACAATGCCGATATTGACGGGATTGATCTGCATCGCCTGCTTCTTGGTAGGATTGAACATCATCTGGCTCAGCGAGACACCGTACTGTACACCGATCATAGAATAGTCATTGATGGTGAACTTGCGGTTAATCTTCACCGTATCAAGATACTCGTCAGAGTATTCAAATTCCCGTTTGAATGTCAATGAATCTGATTTCAATGCCAATGTATCAGACTGTTTGTCAAGCAGTTTGCGCGAATGCAAAGAATCAGGAACCGCGATGGTAACCGAATCAGAATATACCAGATTCTGTCCGTTCGCAGCCATGCAGAAGCCTAAAAGGGCCGCGGCCATAAATGTCAGTCTAGGTTTCATCATTTCGCGAACAGATTAGCAATGTCAATATTCTGTACCATTTCAGTGGACTCTTTGATGTTCAGCACATAAGACCCGTCCCGGAGCTTGTAGAACATCACTTTCTCAGGCTGGCGATGTTCCAGGAGATTACCTGTATCCACGATTCCGTTCCTGTTCAGGTCCTCTGTAATCCTGACTGAATATTTGCCTTCCTTCAAGTACGGGAACAGCAGTTCCGAATCCTTTTCAATGATATACGACCTCAGAACCTTGTCGCGCTGTTCATTGAGCAGATCCACGATGTATTTGTGGTTCACCCCAGTCAGATTAAGTGTCAATGAACTGAGTTTGTCATCTTTAGGCAGGGAAACCTTCACCTCACTGCTGTCATTGTAGAACCCGTTGATGTCCCTGAACATCCTGTGAGGCACTTTCAGCTTATACTCATAGCCGCTCATCAGCTTGCCTTCCGGCATCAGCACATATTTCCTCAAGTTCAAGGAATCACGGGTGACTGAAAACTTCATTTTCGCTTCCTGCTGACGAGGATTTATGGAAGTAAGTTTCACGGAATCGAAATGCTCGTATATCAAAGGGAAATTGAACTCCATCTCGAATCCATATTGCTCGACTCTTTCAGGTTCCGCTTTCACGGTCATCACACAGGTCGTGTCCTCATGCTTGATATTTCGCTTGGAACTCTTGGACTTGCCACCGGAATTCTCCATTGTCATCCGGATATGCTCAGTGAACGGGGTCAATTTTCCGAGAGTATCGGTTTTCATGTAGTCCACGAACACGTGCAGCGTGTCCGGCATACGCTTTCTGTCATTTATCCAGAATTCGAGACTGTCATTCGTGATGTTGAACTGGGTTATAAGACGGTTTGCAGGGAAACCTTTCACCCACATCGAGTCGATCTTCGCATCTGCCGCCATGAAAGTAATGTAAGCAGAGCGTGGCTGTGTCCTGACTTTGTTTACAATCATCTGCTTGCTCGGCCTCTCACGGAACATGACCATCTCGTATTCTGCCTTGCGCTCCATACAGTGAAGCGTGTCCTTCATATCATATTTCTTCAGTTCAGGAAGATCGTCAGATGCTACAATTACAGGACGTATTATGCTGTCATAGAATGCAATACGGTCATTGTCCGGGTCATAGACATTATTGGAACTCTCATCCTTCACAGCATAAAGCCGGTACAATGTATCTGCGATATTGCGCATGGCGAAGAAGCCCCAGTCGTCAGTTTTCACCGCCGCATCAGGCCTGTGCTTGAACACTGCCGAGTCTGACAAATCCTTGTACAGCATCACAGTCACACCTTTCATCGGCTGCAAGGTGTTGCAATCTCGCACAACTCCGGTAATCGCCATAGAGTCGATGACAGGTCCTGTGGAGAACATCAGAGTATAGCCGGGATACATGTTGCCCTCATTATTGTCAGCTATGGCATTGGTAAGGTCCAACGTATATGTGGTAGCTGGTTCCAAATCCGATTCGAAATAGACGATGACCGACTTGCCTCTGATTCTATATTTCGGTGATTTTTCCAGAGGAGGGGACAGGAAAATGCTCTTCGCATCCTTGACCGTCACATATTCATTGAATGTAATGACAATGCGGGTGTTGTGCAAAGGGACATTGACAGACCCCGGAAGCGGATAAATTCCGGTTATGACCGGCGGAATGGTGTCCTTGTCTCCACCGCTCGGCGGAGTAGTCGTGTTCGCGCAGGAATGGGAGAACATCATTGCCCCCAAAACCAAAGCGACCGGTATGCCGGGTATGAGTTTTTCTAATATCTTGTTCATTCAAATATATTCTCTATTTTATCCAACTGATTGATGATAAGCATCATATCTCTGTACGCATCACCCTCTTAACTCCCTTTATGTTCTTCAGGTTCGTTATCATAGTCTCGAGCACATCCCTGTCATGCACATACATATCTATATATCCGTCGAAGATGCCGCCTTCGGTATTGAGGTCGAGCCGGCGCATGTTTACGCCCATCACGAGGGAGATATATCCTGTAATGTCATTGAGCAGACCTATACGGTCAATGCCGGTGAGCGAAATCCGTACCGGGAACGACTGGTCGGCATCAGCCTCCCAATGAGTCTTGACAATGCGGTCTCCATGTTTGGTGGCCAATGTCTCGGCCACGCTGCAGGATTTCTTATGGACAACAATAGTGCCGTCTGCGGACATGAATCCGACTACAGCATCGCCGGGTATAGGCTTACAGCAGTCTGCAATTACATATTTATGTCCGTCTTCAGTAGAATTGATGACATATTCATCCTGTTTTTTCTTTTTCGACTGGAGAGTGCTCAGTACGTTTTCAAAATTCAGATACCCTACGCCGTATCTGAACAGGAATTCATCAGCATTGTTCACTTCGAGTGCTGCAGCTATTTTCCTGGCGACATTGTCGTCGAACTTTTTGCCCATCGCCGTCAACCTCTCCTCGAAGTCTTTCCTGCCGGCCTCGATAAAAGCTGCTCTCTGCGGTCTGAAGTAGTCCAGAACCTGGTTTTTCGCATGTCTGGTCTGAAGAAAGCTCAGCCATTCCGTCTTAGGATGCTCATCTTCAGCTGAGATGATTTCCACCTGGTCTCCAGTCTTGAGCACATAGGAGAGAGGCACAAGTTTCATATTCACCTTGGCCGCTATCGCCTTGCATCCGATCTGCGAATGAATCATGAATGCAAAATCCAGTGCAGTAGCTCCCTTCTGTATGGATTTCTGTTCGCCCTTTGGAGTGAACACCGATATTGACGTGGTAGTCAGGTCATTATGTATGATGTCCAGAAGTTCGAGGGCATTGACATCAGGGCTGACGAGAATTTCCTTGACTTTGGACAGCCACTTGTCCATCTCATTGTCATTCTCGCTTATGTAGCCGTCCTGCTTGTATGCCCAATGTGCAGCGATACCTTTCTCCGCGATGTCATCCATCCTCTTTGTCCTGATCTGAACCTCAATCCAGATGCCTGTCTGGCTCATAAGAGTACAGTGAAGCGCCTCGTAGCCATTGCTTTTGGGATGCTTGACCCAGTCCCTCACGCGGTCAGGCTTGTATCTGTAAAGTCCTGTAATTATGGAGAATACGTGATAGCACTGGTCACGTTCAGTTTCATTGACATTGACAGAAACCGGATTGAAAATTATCCTTACCGCATAGAGGTCATAGACCTGCTCGAAGGTGATCTGCTTGGTAATCATCTTGTGCCAGATGGAATACGGAGTCTTTACCCGCTTCTTTATCTGGAAATCAAATCCTGCCTTCTGCAGTGCCTCCCGGATAGGTTTGATGAACTCGTCAATGCTCTTTTCCTTGTCGGACATGTCCCGGTTGATCTGAGCGTTGATTTCATTGTACGCGTCAGGTTCCTTGTACCGCAGCCAGATGTTCTCCATCTCTGATTTCACCTCATACAGACCCAGACGGTGGGCAAGCGGGACGAAAATGTACATCGTCTCGCTGAGAATCTTGTCGCGTTTGTACTCAGGCATGAATTCGATGGTGCGGCAGTTGTGCAGACGGTCAGCAAGCTTTATCAGCACAACACGTACATCATCATTGAGAGTCAGGAGGATACGTTTGAAATTCTCGGCCTGGAGGCTTTCGGAATTGGCGTCATCCTTGGTCTTCTTGTCCTGGTTGTCGAGAACGTTCTTGATCTTCGTAAGTCCTTCTACCAGAGAGGCTATCTTGTCCCCGAAGATATGGCGGATATCGTCCACAGTATAATCCGTGTCCTCCACCACATCGTGCAGCAGGGCCGCAGCTATCGACTTGTAGCCCAAGCCTATATCATTGACGACAATCTTGGCGACTGCGATCGGATGCAATATATATGGCTCGCCTGAGCGCCTGCGTACGTTCTTGTGCGCTTCATTGGCGAAATCGAAAGCTTTCTGCACGACCGCAAGTTCCTGTTCACCGGCGCATCTTTTGCGCGCAGCCTCCTTCAAGTCCGCATAATTGCGGGCTATCACCTCGTAGTCTTTCTGTGTAAATTCTGAAAAGCTCATTTTGTGTCAATGTTATAGTTGTTGACGTTCTGGAAGGCGTATGACAGTTCTGCACCCAGCAATATGATGAACCATCCGAAATTCAGCCAGAACATGAACAGCGGGATAGCGGCCACAGCGCCGTAGATCGAGTTCAGTCTGGTCACGAAAATCTGGGTCTCCAGGAATAAATATTGGAGCAGCGTGAACAGCGGGCCGGAAAAGATGGCAGCTTTCAACGCATTTTTATATCTTACAATGTGGTTCGGGATGAACTTGTACATTGCCGAAAATGTCAGTATTGAAACGGCGGCGAAAACCAGCCAGCCGAGAAAACTTCTGATGCTTTCCGAAAACTGCACCTGATTCGGGAGCAGGATGTCGATGATATTGGAATAGATGATGGAACCCGCGAAGAACAGCAGAATCACGAAAGGGGATAGCACGATAATCAGAAGGTAGAATGAGAACCTCTTCAAGAGATTCCTTGATTTGTTTACCTTCCACACATTATTGAATACTGACTCCACGCACATCATCATCCATACCACGAGCCAGGCGAAAAGCAATGCGCTGACAAGCCCCACAGGGCTGGACTGGGCTGTATGAATGACATTTTCAGCAAAACCGAACAGCGTATCTATCGCCTGCTGGTTGGAGAAATTCGATGCAAGTATCCCTTTCAATGTGTCTTCAAGCCCGAGTCCACCGGTAATGATGAAGGCTATGGCAATGAACGGAACCACGGCCATTGTACAGAAAAAGCTCAGCGCAACAGCCTGAAAGCCGATTTTTTGTGTGGAAAAGGTCTTGACGGTCAGAACGATGACCCTCAAGTCCTTCACGAAACGCTTGCGCATACGCGACAACTCGTCGAAATTCTCATTCCAGATTCCGTCGGACAAATAGTTTTTAAGTCTATGTATTCTCTCTTTTATCTTCATTGTTTGTCTCACGCTACACCATACCGCCGAACAAATCCGGCTCCATTTCCTCTTCTTCTTTTTCAGGCACGGCACCTTCAGGCAGCATTGACCTGAATTTGTCTTCGTCAATCACCGGCACTCCGAGCTGTTCCGCCTTGCTGAGTTTTTCCGGTCCCGGCTTGTTTCCGGCAAGCAGGAATGACGTCTTTCCGCTGATGGAACTGCCGTTCTTACCTCCGTGAAGTTCAATCAGTTTCTTCATTTCATCTCTTGAAATGCTGAAGGTTCCGGATATGACTATGGTCTTGCCGTTCAATGCATCCGACAGGTTCTGCAGAGGAGTATCTGCTGACATCTTCAGCCCCGCAGCCTTCAACCTCTGGATCTCCACTATGTGGCGTTCGTCACGGAAGAAGTCATAGACGCTGCCAGCTATGGTTTCGCCCACATCCGGAACCTCCAGAAGCTGTTCTTTGGACGCAGCCGCTATATTGTCAATGTTCCTGAAATGCTGCGCTATTTCCTTGGCCGTGGATTCGCCCACATATCTGATTCCTAACGCGAACAGAACGTGCTCAAATGATACTTTCCGGCTGTCTTTCAGGCTGTCCAGGAACCTTTTGGCGGACTTTTCTTTCCAGCCGTCCAGCCTGAGCAGGTCATTTCTGGTCAAATCATACAGGTCTGCAGGAGTCCTGACCATATCGAGACTGAAAAGCTGGTCAATGGTGGCGTCACCCGCAATGACATTCATGGCTTTACGGCTCAAGAAGTGAACCAGACGACCTTTGATCTGTGTCGGGCAGCCATCCACATTGGGACAGAAGAACTTGGCCTGCTCCTCCTCTCTTACGAGCGGGGTGCCGCAGTCAGGACAGACAGTAGGGAAATCTGGTTTTCTGACATCGGGACCTCTCTTGGAGAGTTCCACGCCAGTAATTTTAGGGATAATCTCCCCACCTTTCTCCACATAGACATAGTCACCGATGCGGATATCCATCTGCGCCATCATGTCTGCGTTGTTCAATGTCGCACGCTTGACCACCGTTCCGGAAAGCTGCACAGGATCAAGATTGGCAACCGGCGTTACCGCTCCGGTCCTACCGACCTGATAATCAATGGAAAGAACTCTGGTCAATGCCTGTTCCGCCTTGAATTTATATGCCACTGCCCAACGCGGGAACTTCGCAGTATAGCCAAGTTCAGTCTGAATCTGAAGTTCATTGATCTTTATGACAATGCCGTCAGTCGCGTACGGGAGGAATTTACGTTCTTTGTCCCAGTAGTTTATATAGTCCTCTATCTCATTGATATTGTGGCAGATCTTGCGTTTGTCAGATACCGGAAGTCCCCAGGACGCCGCTGCACTCAAGGCTTCGTCGTGCGTCGCGAAATTCACATTAGGGCTCGGTATATGATATAAGGTACACCACAGTCCGCGTTTTCCGACTTCTTCAGGATCAAGCAGTTTAAGTGAGCCTGACGCTGCATTTCTCGGGTTTGCGAAAGGCTGGTCCTCATTGCGCAGCCTCTCAGCATTGAGTTCGTCGAACGCCTTGTATGGCATCAGGATCTCGCCTCTGATTTCAAACGCTTCAGGATATCCGCTTCCGTGAAGCCGGACCGGTATATTGCTGATATGCCGCACGTTGTCCGTGACATCATCACCTATGACACCGTCCCCGCGGGTAAGAGCACGCAGAAGTTTTCCGTCCCTATAGGTCAGACAGATGGCAGTTCCGTCAAATTTCAGCTCACAGGAATACGTAAAAGGCTTTCCGATGGACTTGGTGGCCCTTGCAGTGAACTCCTCCACTTCACCTATACTATAGGTGTTGCCAAGTGAAAGCATAGGATACTTATGGGGGTACTGGGCAAACTCTCTCTTTGCCGTCACAAGCGTATTGCCCTGTTCATCACTGTTTTCCAGATCACTTCCGACCTTTCTGGTAGGGGAATCCGGCGTGATGAACTCCGGGAACTGCTTCTCCAGGTCAGCCAATTCATACATGAGATGGTCATACTCATAGTCACTTATGACCGGAGCATTGTCCACATAGTATTTTCTGCTGTTCTCCCAGAGTATCTTCCGCAGCTCTATGATTCTTTTTTCTGCTTGTGAGCGATCCATCGTTATAAAATTATCATAAGTTACAAATTTAGCCATTTTTTTGTGGAAATTTGGCTGAAAAGTAATAATTTTGCACCGCGGAAAAGTAGAATATCAAGATATTATAAATAAATTTCTATTTGATTATGAAAGATTCAATCATCATCTTGTGCGGTGGCGGTCCTGCCCCGGGAATGAACTCAGTTTCAATGAGTGTTGCAAAGACTTTCCTTTCAAAGGGTTACAGAGTAATCGGCCTTCACGGCGGTTATTCAGGTCTGTTCTGCAAGAACGCACGCACAGAGGACTTGGACTTCTTCAAGGCTGACCGTTACTTCAACAGAGGCGGTTCTTATCTTGAGATGAGCCGTTTCAAGCCGACAGACGAAGACTTCGAGAAGAACTTCAACCTCGACCTTTTCAAGGACAACAATATCAAACTTCTCGTTACCATCGGTGGCGACGATACAGCATCTACTGCAAACAGAATTTCCAAATTCCTCGCAGCCAAGAACTATCCGATCGCAAACATCCATTGTCCTAAGACCATTGACAATGACCTTCCTCTTCCTGCAAACGCTCCTACTTTCGGATACAACTCCGCAAAGAATGAGGGTGCGCACATTGCAAGAACCATCTACGAGGATGCACGCACATCAGGAAACTGGCTTGTGATTTCAGCAATGGGCCGTACATGCGGCAGCCTTGCGCTCGGTATCGGCGAGGCGACACATTGCCCTATGACCATCATCCCTGAGATGTTCAACAAGACCCAGATGACTCTCGACAAGATCATCCGTCTTTCCATCTCCGCTATCCTCAAGAGAAAGATCATGGGCGTCAACTACGGTACAGTAGTGGCTGCCGAGGGCCTTTTCCACAATGACGAGGTGGCTAAAGAGGCTGCTGAGGCTGGCGTACACTTCACATACGACGAGCACGGCCATCCGGAACTCGGCAAGATCTCCAAGGCTGTCCTTTTCAATGAGCTTCTCGAGAAAGAGTTCAAGAAACTCGGCCTCAAGGTAAAGAGCCGTCCGGTGGAAATCGGTTACGATGTACGTTGCCAGGACCCTGTAGCTTATGACCTTACATATTGCACGGAGCTTGCAATGGGCGTTTACCAGCTGTTCAGCGAAGGCAAGACCGGCTGCATGGTATATGTTGATTCTTATGGCAATGTTTCTCCGCTCTACCTTGCTGATCTCCAGGATCCTAAGACAGGCAAGATTCCTCCGAGAATCGTGGACATCAATGCAGGTACAGCCCAGAACTACTACAAATACATCGCCCACTATGTGACACCTGAGGATTACGAGGCTGTAAAGGCTCTCGGTATCGCAGATCCTTCAGTTTACGATTTCAAGAAGATTCTTGAGTGGTAATTCCACTTTCAGAACATATCTTATGCGTGGACGGCTGAACGGCCGTCCACGTTTTTTGTTCCGTTTCGGGCACGGAATGTGCAGGTGAAAGGGGCGTATCAAAACAAAAAAACCGCATTGATGGGTAAATTTATCATATATCAGATGCTTCCTCGACTCTGGGGAAACATCGAAGGCAAAAACATAAAGAACGGCACATTGGAAGAGAACCGGTGCGGAAAGTTCAGCAGCATTGACACCATCTCTCTGGAGTATCTTCGGAGTCTTGGTGTTTCTTATGTATGGTACACAGGCATCATCAGGCACGCTACGGCGGAAGATGAGGCCGGATGCACACCGTCGTCAGCCGACTGGGTAAAAGGACGCGCCGGTTCACCTTACTCCATCACAGACTATTACGACGTGAATCCATATCTGGCAGATGAGCCGGACAAGAGAATGGACGAGTTCCGTGATTTGGTAAGACGCACGCATGAAGCCGGCCTGAAAGTCATCATCGACTTCGTCCCGAACCACGTAGCCAGGGATTACGGCAGGTTTACTGCTGAACACCCGGCCCCGACAGGCATGGCCGCATTGGGTGCAACTGACGACAAGTCTGTACATTGGAAAGACACCAATGACTTCTTCTATTATCCGGAGATTCCGCTCACCTTGCCGGTCAAGAACCAGACTTATGTGGAAATGCCGGCAATGGCTTCAGGCAATACCTATACAGCATCACCAGGCGTAAATGACTGGTATGACACGGTCAAACTGAACTACTGCGATTTCCATACTGAAACCTGGGAGAAGATGTATGACATAGTCAATTTCTGGGCAGAGCAGGGGGTTGACGGATTCCGTTGCGATATGGTGGAACTGGTTCCTCCTGCATTTTTCAAATGGCTGATAGAGAAAACCAAGAAAGACAGGCCGAACCTGCTCTTCATAGCGGAAGTATATCAGAAGACATTGTACTCCAAATATATACGGGACATCGGATTCGACCTTCTGTATGACAAATCCGGCATTTATGACACCGTCAGGGCGATAGTTGAGAAGAATGTCAATGACAGCGGTGTTCCTGTGGAAGACTGGCAGTCGGCGAAACGGATTACCTGGAACTGGCAGTCACTCGGAGAACTCCAGCCTTATATGTTGAATTTCCTCGAGAACCATGATGAACAGCGCTTCGCGTCCGACTTCTTCGGCGGCAATGTAAAGAATTCTTACGCAGCACTTTACGCTTCACTCTTTCTGAATACTGCCCCGTTTATGCTGTACGCGGGAGAAGAGGTGGGAGAGAGAGGAATGGACAATGAAGGCTTCAGCGGAACAGACGGCAGAACCAGCATCTTCGACTGGTGGGCACCTTCTTCATTGACAAGACTTTACAGATATATACACGGAGAAACTGGAGCATTGAGCCATGACGAAAAGGAAACATTGGAATTCTACCGGAAAGCGCTCCGGTTCGCATCCGAAGACGATGCTGTGAGCAAAGGCACCGTCTATGACCTGTGTTACTGCAACTCCTCTTCTGACGGGTTCAATCAGGACAGACATTTCGCATTTCTGCGTGACTACGAGGACGAAACTCTACTGATCGTATGCAATTTCTCCAAAGTGGATGCAGACATGAAGATTTCCATTCCGGAACACGCCTTCAACTGGATGAAGATGCCTGAAACAGGCGAATTGAACCACAATTCACCAATCAGTGTTCATGTCAATGCTATGAACGGAGCGATTATAAAACTTTGTTAGCCAACGCTTTAATGTTGCGAATCGGCGTTTTTGCGGATCCCGGCCAAAGCCCGGTTCGTATTACGTTCAATATATGCCGTTATGGGTTCCTCTGTATGGAGCACGACGGCATATTTCATTGCCTGCTCGCTGTCCAGTTCTCCTAACGCATCGAAATCCACGTTCCCGTCACCAGCGACGGTGTCTATCGAAAGATATCCGACGCCCAATGAGGTGATGTTCTGGAAGAAGTGAGTTCCCTGGCTCGGTTCCACCTGGAAGCCAGGCATACTGTACTCGACGATCATTTTCGCTTCCGATATGTCACTCCAGATGACTGGAATGCCGAGATTCGGATCTGAAGAGCCCCATCTGCCCGGCCCGATGAGAATATAGCCTTCGTTCCTGGATTTGAAAGTATTGTTTATTTCCGCGAGTTCCGCAGCTATTTCTCTTGTACTCAATGAATTGAATTTGTCCGGGGCTATATAGACGATATGCGAAACATCATTGACAAATCCGTTTCCGAGCGCTTTTCCGGACTCCAGGAACAATGTTCCCAATGAAGCCTTCAGTTCATCGAAATTCACTTCCTGCTCAGCGGAATATGAACTTATAGGCCTGACTTGCAGTAACTTGAGAGAGAGTTTGCCTGAAGGTGCAACATCTGCTGCGAACTCTATCTCCACCTCACACAACAGTTCTTTTCTACAGATATCCATGATTTCCGACAATGCCTTGGCAAGCGGATATTTTCCATATTTCAGAATCGCATCGAAAGAGACGATTCTTGCCCCGGATTCTTCCACGCCAGGAACAATCCTGCTGTTCACCGCACTGTAAGTGGAGAATACAAGATTTGAATTGGTATAGTCCGGAATCACCTCAGTAACAGGGATATGGGCAAGGTTAACTCCTTCATTTCTTGAAATCTTGAAGGCGCCAGGCCTCAAGTCCAAAGCAAACATCATCTTCTGACTGTCCCGCATTGCAAGATACGGCTGCGAAAGCTGGAGTATCTTTTTAGGGAATTCAGGACTGAAACGCAGAGTCTTTCCGCCTTCCACAACAGATTTGCCAAGTCCGAACACTACATTGACAATGCCGTCTTCCATCCTCTCTCCGCCGATAGGGTAGAAATTTACGCTCCTGCCGACTCCGGAAATCATAGGATAGTACAGTCCGTTATGTTCAGAGCCGCAGATGTTCTGGATGACGACGGCCATCTTCTCTTCGCTCTGAAGGTTGCCGGTCGTCTGGATATAGGTGCGGCTTCCATTGTAAAACACTGATGCATAGACACTTTTGATAGCCTTGTCCAAGATTCTCAGCAGCATGTCCTTATTATCCACGTGAGGAATCATATAGGTGGAATAGACTCCTGCGAACGGCTGGTAGTTACTGTCTTCCAACTTGGAACTTGAGCGCACCGCAAGTGGCGTATCCACGGTCTTGAGATAAGTCTTAAGGCCTGAAATCAGCCCCTCAGGCAGTCTGGAAGCCACAAATTCAGAAAGGATCTCATCGTCAGAAAGCTCCGAGTCTATCACATATTGAAGTCCGTTCTCCAATATGAACTCGTCAAAATACTCAGTGGATATGACAATGCTTCTCGGTATGGATATGCTTATGTTTTCGTACCTGTCTGTCAATGAGTGCTTTTCAATGAGCCTGTTCAGAAAGGCGAGACCTCTTGCCTTACCTCCGAGCGAGCCGTCTCCCATCCGGGCAAATGAAATGTAACGGTCGTAATTGCCATTGGAGAATTCCGCAATTATGCCGCGCCCCATCGCCTTGTGATAGGCCTGAACTTCTTTTATCAGGAATTCACGTGCCTCAGACGCGTCATCATGATGCTCAAGACGGAATTTGTTTGCCAATGTGAAGAGTCCTCTGGCAAAGAACCACTTGGAGAACATGTTCTTGGAAGTGTTGCTGACAAGGATGTTGTCCGGAACGTGCTTGATTACTTCCTCCAATTCCTGAAGATTTGCCGCACGGCCGTAAACAATACCTTTTCCGTCTCTGAAAACGAAATCCCCGAAACCGAATTCTTCTTTTATATAGTCAGAAAGCTGAAGAAAGAGTGTCCTCGAGTACTTCTTTAGGAAACCGACATTAAGTCGCTTTGCCACATCCGCCACGCTAACCTGAGAAGATTGCAACAGGATCGGCATCATCGGGTCGTCCTGGCGTATATGGTGCACCAGGTCTATACCGGCATCAAGTTTCTCCGTCTTGGGAGGATCTCCCTTATGCACTACCATGCCCACATCCGAAATGATGCCCAAGAAATGGTTGCGGTATTTTTCGTATGTGGCGAACGCCTCATCGTAGCAGGTGGCAAGCAGAATCTTCGGCCGTGAACGCTTACGGTTCTTCTGCTGGTCTTCGTTCAATGTCTCTTTCAGGAATTCGTTGCTCTGCTTGAGTATAAGTTTATACAACTCAGGAAGATACGTAGAATAATAGCGGATGGAATCCTCTACCAGCATGATGGCCTGGACTCCAGTTTCAAGTATATCATAATCTGCATTCCGCTTGTCCTCGAATAGTTTGATGATTGCAAGGATAAGGTCCGCGTTTCCATGCCAGCTGAATACGAAATCCACTCCTGAATCAGTCTGCGACATCACTTTCTTTCTGATCTGCTTGGAATAATGCATCAGGAGCACGAACGGAATCTGCTTGCCTTCAGCCTTGAGATCGGCCGCCAACGGGAAAATGTCCTTGTCAATCTCATTGTACATGCAGATTATCATATCGATATCCGGCTCATTCTCAAGAGTTTGTCTTGCTGCAGCAGCGGATTCCACCCACACGAATGTAGGCGGATTCGACATGTTCAGTCCGACATATTCCTTGTAAACCTGGGATTCGATTTTTCCGTCCTCCTCCATAATGAATGCGTCATAATTGCTGCATATCATCAGGATTCTCTTGATTCTGAACTTGATAAGAGAACTGAAATGTGTGTTTCTGAAATCTTCCGGTCTTGGCATCACTTGCATAATCATTGGTTTTCATCCCCAAACATACGCAAAAAATCTCTTATAATGATTTTGCGGTTAGGTTTATTTCCGCTAAATTTATGGAAAAACATACATTTATGAGAATATCCACAAGACTGGTGACCGCCATGGCTGCATTATTCTGCGGCCTCACTTCCTTTTCACAAGAATACAAAGGCCCGGAACTCAAGCCCGAATTTGTCTGCGACCTCGGAAAAATCACCCCGGAGCATGTGAAAGTAAAAGGCGCCACACAGGGATTTGCCATATGGGGGAGATACGGATTCGTGCTTCACGACAAGGGGCAGTGTATCGTCTTCGATGTAAAGGAGAAGAGGTTCGTATCCACGTTCAAGCTCAAGGACAATGTCTCGCATTGCAACAATGCCTGTTTCGGTGTGGAGAAAGGAACCGATTTCCCGCTGCTCTATGTTTCCGCGTGCAAAGGCGACCATTGCTGCTATGTGACGGATATCACGATAAAAAGCGGCAAGATAGTCCAGAAACTGTACTTTTCCGGTGAAGGATACAAAAATGCCTACGACTGGTTCATTGACCGCAAGAACAAACTCATCTATACATACGGTACAAACGGGGACATGTCCAAGCTCATCAAGAAGTTCAGGCTCCCGGCGCTCGAGGATTCAGACAAGAACGGAGAAGTGCATCTGACTCAGAAAGACGTGATAGAGGAGTTTACCGTAAAAGGTATCAGAATCTACCAGGGAAGCACCATGAAGGGCAGATATGCCTACCTTGCAGACGGTTATCCTCCGCACGACAGAGTTCTCCACGTCGCGGATATGAAGGAAAAGAAACTGGTGAAAAGCATTGACCTGAACGATCTGAAATACGAGCCTGAAGGACTGACAATAAAAGGCAAATGGCTCTATATGGCGATGCACGTCAAGAAGCAACCTCGCGACAGTCAGATTTACAGATTCAAAATCAAGTAGTTACAAAACACAACACTTAACCGTCTGAGAGTCAATATAAAGCATTTTCTTGGGCCAATTTTGGGCGTCGAAGTCGCACAAAAACGCGCACCATTTCCGGCGGTCGTCACCAGAACGGAGATGGGCACCTTGTCAGATTGGCAACCAACAAGGGACCGGTGGCTATTACATCAAATGATCATCTTTATTGAAGTACGTGTGAGAAGTTCTGGCTTATTCATCTTTAGAAAAGTCTACCGCAAAGGTTTGCTCCGTTTTTCTTCCTGACTTTGGCGAAGATTCACCCAATTTGAGTTTCGATATATTGCCAAAAAGCGGCAGTAGCGACCGATGCTCCGGGGTTAGGAACAGAGTCCTGGTCCGAACATGGTCAGTCCATGGTATCTTCACCTCAAGGTGATAAGCGTCGTGGCTATATCCAGCACCTTATCCACGCTGAGGTCGAGACCGGCTTTCTTGATGACCCTTTCAAGCTCTTTGTGCACCTTGTAGGCGACAAAGCAGATACAGATATGTGCCTCGATGCGTTTTTCGGAGAACTGGAGCGGAAGGAAAATCAAACAGTAACGAATTAAGTCTAAGGTCTTCTTTCGTTGTCATTGGGGTATAAGAGGGTCTTTGATTAGAGATCATTTTCCGGCCTTTTTAGACAAAGAAAAGCGCCGCGCGGTGAAGGGATATGTATGGAGTGTGGTGAACGTGATGACGGGAGACAGG